>OGJM01000308.1_pt1 | contig 31193 bp, 26 predicted proteins | sample 1572281 | NCBI WGS metagenome assembly OGJM01 (sample SAMEA2582147, study PRJEB24529) | metagenome | reverse complement strand
GAATTCTGTCGATAACCGTTGACCTTTTAGTATAAAAGGCTGACGGTTATTTTTCTATACACTGTTTTATTTGACGCTTACTTAATTTCTTTTTTATATTTTCTTTATTCTATCTTTATTTGTATTAAATGGACGTAAGTAAGTTTGTTTTGAAATTAAGATTGTATAAAGATGAGCAGAAGTCCGAAATCTTCTGCTCATCTTTGGAGAGCGCTAGTTATAGGATACCGTCCAACATCAAATTGACTTTCAGAACATTTACGGTTTTTCTCTCCAAAAACACCTAAAAATCTACTGTCGGTGCATTTTTCAATAATATCTCTGACTTTTTCTTCACTCATATTATTTGCTTTTGCAATTCTTGTTACCTGATATTTAGCCGCCACAGGGGAGATATGCTGATCAAGTCCGCTGTCGGAACAGGTCACAAGTTAAGATATGATAAAAATACAAATTAGCAAGCAATGCAATTCTCCGTAAGATTGTGTATTTAGCAGAAACCTCTCTTCGGAATTTCTTTCAAATATAAGCCTTTTTTCGGAGACAATTCTGCACTTTCTTGAATATATTCTGGTGCTAAACCGGACTTTTCTGCAATCTGGCTGATAATATTTTTATCATAGTAGGCACTTCCAAGTTTCTTTGCTACTTCTTCCCCGATAAAACGCCCGCCACTTCCAAATTCTCTGCTGACTGTAATATAAGATTATTGGGATTCCCATTTGGATCATCAGCTTATTCACCTGCATCTCCTTCATCTTGTTGCTTTCTGACATTTTGTTTAAACTCCTCTCTTTTTGGCACAAAAAAGTGCGCACCTTGTCTTATAAGCTGGACTTACGCTGACAAGCTACACACTTTTTCATAACAAATATATTATTTTAACAAAGCGAAAAACGAGTAGCTGCTAAACTGGATTTACGCTTACCTGCTACTCGTCTACTATAATTATATTTCCAGTTTTTCCAAAATCAAATAAATTTTTCTTGCATTTTCTCTTCTCTTTCGTTTATAATATACCCGAAAAAACAATAATTATAACGAAAGCCGGCTTGTAAAAGCGTGAAATCATGAGGATTTGCTTGTCCTTACAGATTTCACGCTTCTTTTTTTGCAATGCCACGAGGAGGTCTTATGAATTCAAAAAACAAACTGGCAGAAATGCCAATCCGTCCTTTAGTGTACACAATGGCTATTCCATTGATGCTCTCTTTACTTGTGCAATCGCTTTATAACATTGTTGACAGTATCTTTGTGGCCAGACTGTCTGAAACAGCTCTGACCGCTGCATCGCTAGTATATTCCGTTCAATTTTTAATGATTGCCGTGGGTGTCGGAACCGCAGTAGGTCTGAATTCCTTGCTTTCCAGAAAAATAGGGGAACATAAAACTGAAGAAGCATGTCAGGCTGCCACAACCGGACTTTTCCTCATGCTCTTTACATCCATCATCTTCTCTTTCGCTGGCATTTTTCTGTCCGATACGATTGCCTTTAAAATGGCTACAGATCCAGAATTACAAACTCTCTGTAAACAATATCTTTCCATCAATCTCGTGTATTGCTGTGGAATCTTTTTGCAAACTTATGGGCAAAGACTGCTACAGGCTGTTGGAGATACTGTTTTATCTATGATTTCTCTGATCATAGGTGCTATTTTGAATATTATTCTTGATCCCATTATGATTTTCGGTCTGTTTGGCTGCCCTGCAATGGGAATCCGTGGTGCAGCAATCGCAACTGTCATCGGACAAATGGTGGGGGCCATCGCTACTTTATTGTTTAACCGTTTCCGAAATCCGCTCATCCATGCCCATCTAAAAAACTATCATTTCAGGTGGCGAGATGTTGCTGATATTTACCGGGTGGGGCTTCCTACAATTATCATGCAGGCCATCGGAAGTATTATGACACTTGCAGTAAACAGTATTCTCCTGCCTGTTTCTGCAACAGCAGTTGCTTTTTTCGGTGTCTACTATAAATTGCAAAATTTCCTGATGATGCCTATCAATGGTCTTGGACAGGCTGCCATTCCTATTGTCGGATATAATTACGGCAATAGAAAATATCATCGAGTACAGCAGACATGGAAAGTTTTACTTCCTACCGGAGCAATTATTGCCTTATGCGGAACCGTCATATTCTGGTGTTTTCCCAGACAACTATTGCAATTATTTTCTGCAAGCCAGGAAATGCTGACTCTCGGTATTCCGGCACTGCGAATCATCTCCGTTTCCTTTGTTATGGCTGCAATTACAATCCTGTGCGGATATTTTGCTTCCGGCCTCGGAAACGGCATCATTAATATGGTCAGTGCTGCTATAAGGCAACTTATTTTATTAGTTCCCTGCCTCTTGATTTTCATAAAAATCTCTGGCATTTCACATGGCTGGTATGCAGTCTGGATCGCAGAAATCGTTGCCTGCATTTATAGTTATTGCATGTCACATAAATTACTAAAAACAATTTTCGCACACAAATTGGAGGTAAGAAAATGAACGAAATTTTTCACAGAACAAGTCCTTATGCCGGTACCGCATCTGCTCCTCTCGCTTTTGTCGCTTGTTACAGAACAGCTTGCAAAATGCCAGAATATGCTCAGATAGATATGAATGCCTCTGTTGAAAATCTTTTATTGGAAGCAGATTCGCTTGGGCTTGGTGCTGTGTGGCTTGGAATCGCACCACTAAAAGAACATATGGAAGCAATCCACAATGTACTGCAAATTTCTCAAGATTTAGTTGCCTTTGCAATTGTACCATGTGGTTATCCAGATGCGCTACACTCTCAACAAGATCGTTTTGATTTCAAACGAGTCCACTATCATTCTGTGCGATTGCAAACAGGATTACTGTGATGTATCCCATTCCCCAAAAATATTCTATATCCCTCATTTTTTCTATCCTGACTTTTACTTCTTTTTTCGCTTCACGGATTTTCAGCTCTGCCCGCTTTTTTTAAATGCTGTCCCTTAACTCAAATAATTCCTGATTTCTTTCCACCTTGAATGGGTGTTCTTCAAAGCTATGAAGCTCGTCCAACTTCATCGTACAATACCTGCACCCGGCTCGTTGCACTTTAATGAACACATTTCTTTTTTTCTTGCCTTGTTTGCCTGTGGGTGTGAAACTCATATACCTCGCAAAGTGCCTAAATCTAAGGATTTCTACGAATTCACCCGATGTAGACAACACACGACTTCCACATGGCTCGATAGGTCCGGATTGATGTCAGTCACCAGGAACCTATTCAGACTAATACGAAATGTAGCAACATATCTCCGTTTGTTCGTGGAAACATATCAACAAATTCTGTAACAAAAATATCTTGATACATTCCGCTACCCATATCACAGCCTGAACCTCGTTCATTCACGGAAAAAGTTCAACTTTTTTTATTCGTTTCTACTATTGTAGTGATTCTAACATAAAAGTCAAATCTTGCGAGGAATCGCCATCGCCTCAACCTTGTCCGTTCTTCCTACAAAAACAGGTCAACGGCTATTTTTCGCCCCGACGGATGCCCCAACTCCCATGCACTCGACCTTTGCAAGCTGAAAATTTTAATGGAGATGCTGCTACTTCTTCGCATTCTCTTCCAGTTCCAGCATGTACTTATCAAAGTCAGACATGAACAGTCTATCTTGAATAACACGATATTTTTCAAATTCAGTTTCAGCTTTTGCCTTGGCAATCTCAGCAGTAATTTTGCCTGCATCCTGAAGAACCTCTCTGTCATCAGCCATCAGGAATAAATCCAGACGCTTTGCCCAGTCCTCCATTGTCATCGGAATGTGACGCTCTGCACGGTCCTCTGCTAAATCCAGATAAGCAGATACAATACGCTCCAGTGAACGCATTTCCTGCTCGCTCAAATAATTCTTCGCAACGCTCACATCACTTTTTACTATCTTACCTTCCGGTGCTCCTGCCCAAGTGGTTAATCCCATGTGTGGCTTATCTGCATCTGCACGTTCATAAATCAACTCCGCTGCTGTATGTCCGTGAACTGCATAGTGCATCTTGTTCTGCACTTTTGCAAAGAACCGCTTTGTTGTTTTTGCTGTGCGGTCGTAATCAAGAGCTGTAGCATAGATGTCCGTTATCTTCTGATAGAATCTACGCTCAGATAAACGGATCTCACGAATCTGCTCAAGCAAACGATCAAAATATTCTGTTGTGAGCACGGAACCACCGTTTTTCAGACGCTCGTCATCCATGACCCAGCCTTTGATGGTGTAGTCTTTTACGATGCCATTTGCCCACTTACGAAATTGCACTGCTCGCTCATTGTTTACCTTGAATCCAACAGCAATAATCATTTGAAGATTATAATGTTTCGTATCACGAGTGACCTGGCGTGAACCTTCGGTTTGAACTATCCGGAAATTCCGGATAGTTGCGTCTTCCTCAAGCTCTGAGTCGGAATAAATCTTCTTAATATGCTCATTGATTGTACGAACATCTACATCATATAGTGTGGCCATCATCTTCTGTGTCAGCCATATATTCTCATCCTCATAGCGCATCTCAATACTGTCCTGCTGATCGCCGACAGATGCAACATAAGTCAAGTATTCTGCTGCGCTGGAACGGATGGTTATTTCATCTTTTTTCTTTTTCAAATAAGAGGCCTCCTTTATAAATCGAAATGCGTTTTTGCTATTGTATTTAGCTGTCCTGCTATTTCATCAAATGATAAATTCAAATCCAGAGTCCTGACAGTAATCTGGTTTCCACTCATCTGATACACATTATTCGGATATATCGCTTCATCAGTCTTGGCATACAAAAGCATTCCCGAAACCGTGTGGTCCTTCTCTCTCAGTTCATATTCCTTGTTTTTCACATAAGTAAAAATCTGATAAAGATTGCCTGAATGAAGTGTATGCTTGTCAAACTGCACCTGTGTGCTGTGCTCATAGTACTTTGCGTCGATAATAAGAACCTTCTCACCACTTTGGAGCATAATGTCACTTTGCATCACAGGCAACAAAGAGTTTTCTTCATTGTCCAGCTGCCAAGGAATCTGTGATGCATTTGCGGTAATCTGATTTTTAAACTCTCTCCTATAATATTCCAGGATAAACTTCTCATACAATCGACACATTCGCTGCTCGTCTAGAAAGTCCATCAACTTGGTATGCCCATTCGATTGTGTTTGCAATAGACCCTTTACTACCAGGTAGCATATCGAAATTAGCATACGATAAGTCTGGTTATTTCGATTGTACTGAACATTCCAATTTACCGTATACAAATCAATAAAATCCACCTCGCTGAAATACACCATTAACTTTCTAAGATTTTTCTTGCGCTGTTTCGATATATTCGAACGAAGGAGAAGTTCAACTGTAGATTTGATGATCCGATTCATGATGCTGTTAACTGAAAACTCATCGTATGTACAGATTAGCTGTTTCCGTAACATTGACTGTGTCTTGATGGACTCTGCAATATCAATCTTTCCTCGCAGAGAAGAGAGTGCCTCCGTCTGCGGAATATATTCTTTACCAAGTCCTCGCTTTATCTGAATCGCGATACCTTTTTCTAAGATAGCCGCCATCAGCTCGCCAGTATTATTAAATTGTTCTGTGGCTATATTCTTATAACCTTGCTCATTCAATACCTGAAATGCATAGGACAGCATATAATAGATGTTTTGAATCGGTATCACTTAATCGTACTCCTTAGATTTTCGCTCCAATCTTTCACCTTCATAGGTTCATCAAACCAGTATTCTTTCAATAAAGGTATCAGCTCATATTCCACAACACCATAAAGCCAACTATCGTCAATTGTATCAGGCTGTAAATTACAGAAGTAGCTGTGACCAATACAGAACCCTTCGCCCAGAGATTCATCGACGGAAATCTCTCTATTCAAACTCTCGACGCAACTGATCAGTTTGTTGAACTTCTCATTATCTAATGCCATGCGGTACTCACGGAACCCCGGAGTCTCAAAACCCGGCTTAATATCAAAGAAAGCAAACCTTCTACGAAGTGCATAATCCAGCATAGCCAGGCTTCTGTCTGCAGTATTCATCATGCCAATAATATAGACATTCTTCGGCACTGCAAACTTTTCATCCGAATACAGAAGCTGTAGCGCATTTCCTCGCTTATCATTTTCAATCAGCATAAACAGCTCGCCAAAGATCTTACTCAGATTGCCGCGATTGATTTCATCTATGATAAAGAAATACTCATTATCACTATCTACCTCGGCCTTCTTGCAGAAATTGTAGAATGCCCCCTTCTTCAGTTCAAATCCTGTAGCAGATGGACGAAAGCCCATAATAAAATCTTCATAGGAATAACTCTGATGGAACTGTACCATCATGACACGCTCTACATCTTTTACCCCCATCATAGAATAGGCCAAGCGCTTAGCAGCATATGTTTTTCCTACTCCTGGTGCACCCTGCAAGATAATATTTTTCTTATTTCTAAGCAAGCCAACTAATCTGGTATAATTATCTTCAGACATGTACACATCATCCAGGAAATTTTCTGCTGTGTACTCCGGATAGGCAATTTCCTGCTCATCATCTGTAATATCGTCTTCCTCAAACAAAGCCTTAATTTCTTGTACGAAGTCACTATATGGCGTAATATCGGTCAAAGTCTTCTGAGGGGACTGATGATTAATTGTCCAATCGCCCTTGTTCGTCCAATTTACTTTTCTAACATTGGAATATTCATCTGTGCGATCTGCATCATATTCATAATCAGACTCAACAATTCCTTTGCCAAGAATTCCATTATTGCCTTTTTTAACGTATACCACGTCGCCAATCTTAATATCATGTACAAACTGCCAAGTAGCATGAGCTGAATTCTTATAGGAACTGCTATCACCGTATTCTTTCTTCATCTGCTGTTTCATTTCATCCTTAGAGCTGAATACTCCAAGATCTCCAATCTCGCCCCAGCCCAGAAGCATATAACCGTTCTTATAACACTCTTCCCATTTATCAGCGTTTTGTCCTGGAGCATAAATCCAGTAATGAACTGTATCGACATCACTATCTGCAAGAGCATCGCTATCATTCGTTTTCTTACTCTTTGCATCAGAGACACCTTTTTTGAAAATATCCGATGCCATCTCCGCTGTTAATTCCACTGACTTGCCTGCTTCAGTAAGTGTCCACACACCTCTTACGCTTTTATCAATGTATCCCGCTCCAACGAGATAGTTTCTGGCGAAAGCAACTTCATTTTCAAATTTGTTAACCTTCGTTTTCCCTCTGGTTTCGCTTACTATCTCATCCGACAAATGCTCGTTTTCTATAATTTTCTTTCTCGCTTCTACCGGTGTCGCAGATCCTCCTAAATCGCGTAACGCCTGTAGCAATGGCATAAACCACTTAAGAAATTCTGCTTTCGAAGTCTTTTTACCTTTTTCAGCAGCCTTTTCCTGATTGACTTGCTCAGAGATCACCCAGGCCGTATAGGATAAATCAGGAAAGTTCTTGTATTTATATTCACCTGCATCCAGAGCTTTCTTACACAAATCCTTTATTTCAAGATAATCTGCAGCATACGGCACTTTCTTAAGCTTCTTCTCGGCTGCGACAACAAACTCGCCAGACATATTCTGGACATCTGCTATAAACCAGCGGTTTCTGGAATCCAAGTTGATAAATGTATAAGGACGAATCCAATAAAGGCCCATCGTAATATTCCAGCGAATGCAAAGCTGATCATGTACCTTGTCATAAGCCTCGGAGAATTTCTGACGGTTATCCTCTGTGTCATTGTCAGCCAATGCAAGAGCTACCTCAAACAAACTCCACAAGTTATCAATATCATTTGCTTTTCTATCATCCTTAAATCCATAAAACGTTGCCTTTAGATTATTAAGAACCGGAATTCCATCAAAATTGCTCGGCACAGTTGCAGCAATTCCAAACTCTGACGCTATCCCGTTAAGAATAGCAATTCTATTAGCATTTGTTATTCCCTTGTTGAATGTGCCAAAGATGGTGAACGGATCAATATCAATAATCTCATCACCACTTTCAAGTTTCGGAACACTAATTCCAACAGTGTCATACACCGCATACATTTTCTGAATAAGAGTCTTTCTATCAGTTTTGAAAGGAAGAAGCTTAGTAGCAAACTCCGTGTAAAAATCTATCCAATCGTATTGCATTTAATAAAGTACCTCCTTATGCATTATCCCAATTTTGAACTACCAAGTGGCTCAAATCCACAAGATTCCAACATCTCATTAATCTCATATATGCTATTCTCGGCACATGAGCTTAATACGCATCTATAAGCATTATTTTGTGGATTAGTTGGCTTTATATTGAAATCGGTTTTCCCAACTAACATTTCTGCTTCAGGCACTGAAAGCTGCAATCCGTAACACAATCCCAAAACCGTTTGAATTGTTGTGGGATATTCTTCTTCATTTCTTAATCTCTGTATTGTACGTTCGCCCACCAATGAGGCGTCTGCTAATTTCTTATTAGAAAGCTTTTTCTCTTTCATAAGCTGTACCAATGTTTCAGAGAAGGCTCCTGGATACAATCTCATTGCATCAGCACTTCGACTTGCTCTCTGAATTTGAGATAACAATGTTCTGTTGTGAGCATTCATCTCAAATGAGTATTCTTGTGCTGCCACCTGACTCGGTGTCTTGTACATCATTTGGGTATAGTATTTTTGTCCCTGATACTTCGACTGATAACTATATCCCTTATCAAAAGCAAGACAACATTCATCCATGTGAGATAAAGCATACTGTGTAAGTTTTACTCGCCCATCTGAATGTATGATATACTTCTCATCACCAAGGCAAACATGGCCCTCAACATAAACAAACTTTCCTGTATCAATGGCTTTTCTAAAGTCTTTATTTAAACAATACGCCTTAAATAAATCAGCTGATGATATTGTGAATGATTGATTATCCGTCAAGGCTGAGGCATCAAATGAAAATGGAGTAACATATTGTCCATTAACATATGTAAATGCACCATCAACTTTTGCATACCCCATTTCTCTTATGCGCATCTTAACTGCCTGTTTTGATAATCCGTAGAAATCAGCTAATTCTGAAATCATTTTCTCGATTTGATAACCATCAGTACCTTCAAAATGGATATGATACTTTTCTATGAGTTCTGAAATTTTTATTTTTGCTGTATTGGTTGGCATCAAGATATGTGGAGCAACACCGTTAGCTTGCCACTCCATCCAATCTACAGCCTTCCACTTTTCTGAATCTTTTGCATTGCTACCTATAGAACACTGTATTATTTTCCCTAATTCATCATTTGCTCCAAGCATCTTCATCAAAGCATGATACGGTTGATGCCTATACCAATGGAAGCACTCATGCGCAATGGTAAAGTTCACAGTACCTAAGGTTCGCTCATAATAAACACGAGGGTCTATCAAAACTGTTCCACGTTTGGCATTTCTGATAACGATATTCTTGTTTTTATCCTTAATATTTCCGTCTTCAAAAACAACCAAACCAAAAATATCAAGTTCTGATGAAAGTAACGAATCTTCTATAATCAAAAGGCCCATATCCTCTGCAATCTTTCTAATAGGAACAGGTACCGGTTCCTGTAAAGCCAAAGGATAATATTTCTCCAAAAATTTTGTAGCTTCATTTTCAAAAGCATCTCTGGAAATAATCGGTACTAATTCACCAGAATACTTGTCATTATCTGAATCTTCCTGTTGCTCACATTCATTAATATTTATAATTTCAAAATCTGTTAATTCCACACCTAAAAGAACGTTACACTTTACATCAAGCCATTTTTCAGTAAACGAAACTCTACCAGTTGAAGATATGGAATGTTCGATATCACAACTTACGATTACAGAAAAACTAATCGCACCATCATCCACTTGTTCAATATGGATTACATTTTGGATTTCAATATCTGATAGTGTAGCTTTATTCTCTTTCACTTTTTCCGTCATATAATCAAGAACAGCGTCTTTTATCTCATCATATCTTCTTTGGTCGATTAATTTTTGTAAAGGACTTTCATCCTGAGCATCATAATAGTCTAGTCTTGAATCATTCAATTCTTTTCGTACTGCTCTCCAGTTTTTCATATACATGTCCATATATGCAATGAATGTAGAATTATGCGTACGTTCCCTCAAATGAATCAATTCATGTAAAATAACATATTCTAAACATTCAATAGGTTTTTGGGCCAACTGCAGATTAAACCACAGCTTCTTTTTTTCAGTGTTACAGGTTCCCCAACGCGTAACCATATATTTTGTTTGCCATGACTCACAGTGAAGCGCAGTAATTTGTTCCCATTTAGGAAGAAGTCTTTCTATCTCAACTTTTAGTAAGCTACGATACTGCTCACGCACATAGTTTTCTCGTTGCTTAACCGTACTATCTTCTCTCATTGAGAGAATCACTTTATCTCCTTGAATTTCAAAGCTGTTCTTTTGAGCATCTGGTACAAAGGATAAGTAATACTGTTTCCCCCAGATGTACATAGTTTCACCGCTAACATACTGTCGCTTAGCACTTCTTGGTTGCTGCTGGAACTTCTCAATTTGTTTTTTTATCCAACTGAGATTGGTTCGAGCATACACCTCGATTGCCTTATCATCCATTGATAATGGTGCCGAAACAACAACATGTCCATCAGGCGGTTTTATCTGAAGGTGCATGTTCTTAATATTCTTTTTTTGAATATCAATCGGTATGCCCGAAATCACAATTCTCATCTATTAATATTCCTCCTGCTTCTCAATAATCTTGTACAGATGTTCAACCTCTGTATCATCATTGAGAATTGCAAACAACGCTCTCTTGATTCTTCTTTCTTTGATTGAATCCCCACGAAAACCACTCATCTTACTATCCATAACAGCTTTATGAAGTTCAATAGCCAACGCTTCATCTCCGCCAACATTATCATATAATGCTTGCATGGCTTTACTATGTCTCACACTTTCAGGATAGTCTTCATTTTCTTCCGGATGGTCAACATTCTTTGCGAGTTTAATATATTCATCAAGAAGTTCCTTATAGGACAAAACGCCCTTCTGTCTATCTTGAATCAGTTTATCCAAAATCGCTGACATCTTTTCATAGTATTTTGGATTTACAGTTACCTTTTCTACCATTTTACGACGGATATTGTTTTCAATTGCTTCGGCCGCACCTTCTTTCTGACCAGAAGGCGTATCTTCTCCGGTCATCGTCTCACCTTGATCCATTACGAAATCGAGAAGTGTTAGGTCATCAAATTCACCAATTTTGATACTATCAGAAGCCATAATGTAATTATCAATAAGTTTGCGCATATCCGGTTCATATGCCTTAAAATCTAAGAAGTCGCCGCTCTTGTTTCCAATAGTCTGTTTAAGTTCAATATAAAAATGAACTTTATTCTCATAATCATTCATTTCCGCTGCCGTGCATTCGTCAACCATGTATTGTTTAGCTTCTGCAAATGCACGAACTAAACTACTAACAAGCTTATATAATTTTTCTCTAAGGCGAGCATAGATTTCATCCATGTCTTCGCTCATACCGGAAACTCCACAGAAATAATGCAAATACTGCAGATCTTCTCTTGGTGCTTCAACGCCTTCACAGAGTTCTTCCAATTCCTCGTAAATCTCTTTGAAATGTTTAATTGATTCGGCAGCTCTGTCTTTAAGAAGTCCATCTACATCTTCAGGGGCATAGTTCTCAAATGCTCCAGATGTGTACTTATCCATAGCATTTTTCAAATTTCCAAAAAGCTGCTTGTAATCCACAATATAACCAAATTCCTTGGTATCACCATCTAATCTATTTACACGACAGATAGCTTGGAATAAACCGTGGTCTTGCATACTCTTATCAATGTAAAGATATGTACAAGGAGGTGCATCAAATCCTGTGAGAAGCTTATCAACTACAATAAGTAGCTTCATATTCGCAGGCTCATTGATAAACTTTTCCTTTGCCTCTTTCTCAAATTCCTCCACTTTCTTCTGAATAGAAACTTTCTCCGGAAGATTGTCAGGATCAAGTCCTAACATGCGAAGATAAATCTCATATTTTTCAAAAGTCTCTGTTTCCTCATCTGCACTTACGGTATCTGTTCTGAGGTCTCCTGCCTGTGGTGTATATGATGAAATGATTGCACATTTTTTAAACCCACGCTGCTGGAAAATTTCATAATATTTGCATGCTGAATAGATAGAATCCGCTACAAGAATTGCATTTCCATTACCATCCATCAAACGAGGTTTCAAATCAAAATCCTGAATGATGTCCCAAGCAACACGCTCAAGTCTTGAACGTGAACTATAAATCTTCTGCATGCTTGCCCATTTTTCTTTCAACTTTGCCTTTGCTCTGCTTGAAAGCGTACGAGTCTTTACATCAAACCACTGGTCAATCCTGTCATGGACTGTAATATCCTGTGGAATATCTCTATATTCGTATCTTAAATCAAGTACAACACCATCTCTAACCGCTTCATTGTATTTGTAGCTGTGGATGTATGTTCCGAAAACTTCGATACTTGTTTTCTTATCTTTCTTTAATAACGGTGTACCTGTGAAACCAATAAAGATTGCTTCCGGCATAATTGCCTGCATTGCTGCATGTAATTTACCAGACTGAGTTCTGTGACACTCATCAACAAATACAAAGATTTTACCCTTTGCCTTAAAATCGGCAGGAAGCGCTTTTTTTAACTCATCAATATACTTGTCGTAATCGGATTCTGTAGCTTCGCCACCACGACGGCCAAACTTATGCACCAATGAACACAACAGTGAATCATCATAAGAATTCAATTTTTGAAGCAAGTCATCACAACTCTTGGTTCTGGTGATTTTTTCATCGACGCCGATATAAGTCTTTTCAATCTGTTCATCCAGCTCATCCCTGTCTGTTACAATAAGCACGCGAGGATTTTCTTCTTGACAATTCGCAAGAATCCATTTTGAAAGCCAAACCATAGTAAGTGTTTTACCACTACCCTGAGTATGCCAAATAATGCCGCCACATTGCTTTGCCAATCTGTTCTGCGTACGCTTGATGCCATAAAACTGATTGTATCGACATACCTTTTTGATTCCTTTGTCATACACAACAAAGTTTTCAATAAGGTCAATAAAACATTTTTTATCAAACATCTGGTAAAGTTGCTGTAAGAGCAGATTATCAATATGGTCGCAATAGTCCATTATGCGTGCATCTTCCGGATCACGCTCATCTTCATTTTCATGAAATCCATCCGGCTTCCATTCCATATAATATTTTTCACCGGTCAGTATTGTTCCATAGCGAAGACCCTCTATTTCATTACCGGCCATACAGAATTGCATCGTCGTAAAGAATGGCGCAATGAATCCATCTTTCTGGTTTGTCAGATTTTGACGAATACCATTAGAAACAGAGACACTACTTTTCTTCAATTCAATGACAGCCATCGCAATACCATTCACATAAATTACGATGTCTGGTCTCTTTTCCTGACGGTCAACTACTGTAACTTCCTCCGCAATCGCAAAATCGTTATTAGTAGGTGCTTCAATATCCATAAAGTAAACTGTCTTCGGTGCTCCGTCGGCTGTTTCCTTTACCTTTGCACCGTATTTCAAAAGGGAATAGACTTTATGATTTGCATCATACAAACCATGTGTCATATCATCTGCTGCTTTTACTAGTTCAGAAACAGCACCGTCAATTAACTTCTGGCTGTATCCGCTAAGGCGTAAGTACGCACGAAGACGGTCTTCACGGATGTTCTTATTTGCGGCGTCTTTTAAATTGCCTAAATATTCATAATCAAGGATATCTCTATCCTTAAAGAAGCTAACTACACGATCTTGGGTAGCTCTTTCAGTGTCGCCAATACTCATGCGTACATTCCTCCTTAAACTAATCGTATTTTTCCTGTAAGCAAGTCGCTCATCATACCTTTTTTAATGCTCGAATATTTATCACACTTACGCTGATGAAGAGTGATGAGGTGGTCGAGGTTGGCAAAATACTCTCCTATTTTTTCTTGTTCTTCTACTGATGGCATTAAAATCCGCATCATCTGTGACGGCTTCAAGGTAAAATGCCTCATAGTTCCGCCAGCCGAAGCAGTATCAACATAAGACTTGGCATTAGTTGTTTCAAAATATGTTTTCAAATATTGTCCTACTAACTCCCTTGATTTAGATGTTCGTGCATATAAAACAGCTCCGCCTTGTACATAAATTGGCTTTTTATCAGTAATTAAAAGACTTTTTCCAATCTCACCTCCGCCGTTAAAAAGAACATCATCCTTGGTTGGTGCACCTGTTCGATTTTTATAAAACTCATATCGTTCTTGGGAGATAAATAGCACACCATCTGTATTCTCGTTTGTAACATCACTGGCTCTAATATATGGAACTCCTGATTCTGACCATTCAGAATTGGGAATTCTTGCACTGTCTTTAATCTCACAAACCTCTCCGAGCTTACGCTGTTCCCAAGCGTCAGTAAATCCTGGCAAACGCATTTCTGGAACTGCGGCATCCTTTTGTGGAAACATTTTTGATAAACATCCATTTTTAACAAACTTCATCTTATTTACAACTTTTGTTTCTGCTGTCATTAATAACTGCACTTCATTTAATGATTGTACTATTTTCTCCTGTTCATCAAATGGCGGTACCAATATCAATGTCTCTGAAATAGCGCCTTTTGATATTGATGACACTTTTATACCTGTTATATATGGCAATATTTGATTGTGAAATAAATTGGAATTCATGTAATATCCTAACCACCCCGGAGCAAAATCACCTTTTTTCACTCTACACGGAATAGTATGAAGTCCTGCAACAAGCTTGCTATCACCGAGATTCTGTACCTCTGTAACTTTTCCAACAGTTTCGTCCTCCGCCGTATCTGCAATAACAATGTCACCATCCTGAAGTAATTGAGTCGATGAAGATAACAGTGATAAATCATTTACGTATGGAATTTCTTCTTTACAATTCAATACTTCTGGAAATTTTGTCAAAATATCGCCATAGTGAATATTTCTTACAGCTCCACCGCGATTATTTAAATTTTCGCGTGACAGAGTATTATTAGATAACACTCTAAATGTTTCGTCAAATGTTTGAAGTTCCCAGTCTACTGGAATATCGCCAATCTCTGTGTGCTTTAATTCTCTTACCATTTGAGGCCCATCCTTTCCAGATGGCTCTTTACTTTTGCCTCATAATCAGCAGTCTGCTTCATAAGGTCAGGAAGCGTATTTTCATAACGTTTAGACAGTTCAATAATTCGATCTGCGAGCTGATGAGAAATAGCTGCATACAAATCATTAATACCTGTACCGATGGCGTAATACCACTTTTTGTTTACCAGTAAATCCATGATTTCATCATCTGTTAAAATTGCATATCGCTCACGAGCCTTCTCATCAAGTTCTTTATCCATCTCCTTGATAAGTTTTGTTGAATCCTCTGATTTCTTAGCAAGATCATAAGCAGCTTTAAGTTCTGCATAATCGTCTGCATATGCTTCCGGCACTGGTGCTTCTGCCCGTGCCATTGCCAGTGCATATGCAACGGATGTCTTTGTCACAGTACCTTTTTCTGTATAAGCCACTTCTAGAATAATATTGTTACTAATGTAATCCACATACTCCTTCTTCTTCATAGGAAGCATGCCCTGCAATTTAACAAGTCCATCAATCAGTGGAGTATGAATATGGCTCATGATTTCATCCATCTTTTCTTGGATATCTTTGCTCTTTACTTTTCCACCTTCAGCCACATCAGACAAAACGGAATCCTCTGCAGATTCTTCAATTAAAGAGGTAAGGCGAGAGTCTGTTTCTGCGACAAATTCTACAAGGGCGTCCATTGCTTTTTTCTCTTCAGGGAGTAGTTCGGAAATAATAAGCTCTTTGGGTATAAGTTTTCCTTCCCATCCTGCAACTTTCAGTTCCGGATTTCCATCTTCATCTTTTTTCTTTGTTTCTTTCATGATGTTTTCTGTTTCTCTTGCAACACCATAACCAACTTCGTCGGAGATGATCATAGAAACATCATCGCTAAGTACTTCATTCCAATAAACAAGAAGTACCTGATATACATCATATTTATTAATAAGCGAAAGATCCTCAAACTCTTTCAATATAGCTTGCGCTAATTCAACAATCAGTTCTTTTGCAGACACACCAGTCGTCAGATCCCTAAGTTTTGAATCTGCGTAAGACTTCCAATTTGAGAATGCTTCATCAATCATTTCTCCATAAGCCGCAAATTCTGCGTTAGAATATGTTATCTGCCGAATCACATCTTCTTTTACATTCAGTTTATAATAACCTTCGCTAAACACTCCAAGAAGTTCATTCTTAAGAGTTGGGAATGCAGTCCAGAAACGTTCCAATGCATCAATATCCGCTGCCGGTATACCACCATGAATATGCGCATATATGCTTTGAATATCTTCTGGGTCAGAAGAATCGATATAGCGAGAAATATTCAGATTGTATCCATTCTTTTCCTTAATCTCTTTGTTTGGTACAAAACAAGCGTATTTAGGATCTGTTGTAATCTGCTCATTAAAAGTAGTTACAATACGATAAATATCCTGTTCACGGAGTCTGTTCTTACTTCCATCCTTTACATAGCTCTTGCCTGCATCAATCATAAAGATACCAGCTCGGTTTTCCGCACCTTCTTTATCAATTACGAGAATGCAAGCCGGAATACCTGTTCCGTAAAATAAGTTCGGAGGCAAGCTGATAATTCCTTTAATCCAACCTTTATCAACAATTGTCCGCCTGATAGTTGCTTCAGCATTTCCTCTAAACAATACTCCATGTGGAAGAATTACTGCTGCTTTACCAGTAGACTTCAGGGTCTTCAAAATGTGCATTAACCAGGCGTAATCACCATTCTTTTCAGGTGGTCTATCCCCATAACCAGAGAATCTACCAAACTCTTTTAACCCATCAGACCAGTTTTTAAGAGAAAATGGAGGATTTGCCACGATGTAATCAAATCGTTCAAGTTCTGAAGGGTTATCAGCTTTTATAAACTGAGGATCTGAGAATGTGTTTCCTGCCATAATTCTAATTGTAGCTTTGTTATGAAGAACCGCATTCATCTTTGCCAAACCGGCTGTAGAACCATCTTTTTCCTGACCATAACCTGAAATTTCAAAAGGAGCTTCTGCTAATGCTCTGATTAACAAAGAACCACTTCCACAAGCCGGGTCACATACGGTTGCATCATGGTCGGTACACTTATCGATACCAATAATTTTTGCAAGAATTCGAGACACCTCTGCTGGAGTGTAGAATTGTCCCTTACTCTTTCCACTTTCAGACGCAAAGTTACGCATCAAATATTCGTAAGCGTCACCAATAATATCGTCGCCTTCTGCTTTATTTTTTGAAAAATCAAGTTCAGGACGCTGAAAAATCGCAATAAGCTTAGTAAGCTTATCAACCATTTCTTTATCCTTACCAATTTTTGCTTCATCATTAAAATGAGCAATATCAATAACGCCCTTCAATCCTTCGTTTACTTCAGCTAGACGAGCTATAATCTTATCTATACCTTCGCCAATGTTCTTCTTATTTTTAAGTGCTATAAAATCATCAAAAGAACACCCTGTTCTTTTCTCAGGATCAGGATTCGGATCATTTGCCTTATCAAAAACAGTCAAATCTCCGTATTTCTGCCCTTTATATTTATCAGTTACATACTTCATAAATAAAAGTGTAAGTATGTAATCCTTATATTGTGATGCATCCATGCCTCCGCGTAACGCATCGCAGCTCGCCCAAAGGGAGCTATATAACTCTGTTTTCTTTACTGCCATTGCCAGAATCTCCTTGTCATTTTTTGCTGTATCGATTACTCGATAGCACTTTTTCCACTTTTAACCCACACATCAAGTTCAGAACATTTAAATTTCCATTGTTTTCCGATTTTATGTGCCGGTATTCCTTTATCATTACGTATCCATCCTCGGAGCGTCACTGGCTTGACACCTAGGTATTCAGCAGCTTCTTCAATGTTTATCCATTTATCATTCAACTTATCTTCCATGTTCCACCTCTCGAAGTTACGTATAGATACAATTACCCAATAATATTATAGTCGTTTTCGACAGCAAAAACAAATAGTTTCTTGTTATTTACTTATATTTGTTACTAGTTTTCTCAAAAAGTTTACCACTTGTTCATATTTATTTTTTGATAGCCGGACATGTATGTGTCCGGTCTTTTCTTTTGCAAATCTAACTTTTAATCCCTATCTGTTCCATAAATCCACTCTTTATCCCCTAAGAAACGGACATAGGCATGTCTGAGGTTTTTATTTTGAAATCTGGCATATTTAAAGCAGTTATTAAAAACTCGTCTCGGACAAGACGTTAATCGGTCTGACTTGACCATCAATTCACCATCTTCGTGGCCACGTGGTGTGTTCGTAGTTGATGAACAAGAGAACATTATCAATAGAGTGCCAGCTTACGAACGGCTGGTCACCGAAAAGAAGCGGAGTTATCCGCATGAGGTGACCATCTTATGAAAAACACTGGCAGCCATAACGGTTATCTCCGCTTCGTACATGAAGCCAACGGAGGTAAAAGTTATGGCAATCAAAGAAAATCAAAGTGAACAATACCGTATCTACATCAAGGAATCTAAGAGCTGGGTGGATGTTAACAAAGAATTCTACACGAATTACTATCGTGACATCAATTCCTATCGCAAGCGTCAGCAGGAGCATGGTCGTTGTGTCTGCCCTGCAAGCAAGCGCTATTTATGCGACATGGACTGCATGACCTGTCCGTATGCTAAGGCTGGCGACCAGCTTTCTCTCGATAACACCGTAAGCGACGGTGAAGGAAATGAAAAGAGCTGGCTTGATGACATGCCGGATGAATCCGCAGCTATCGCTGAATTAATGGAGGATGCAGAACTTCTCCGTGCCCTCTATGCAAAACTGAATGAGCTGGACCCGGAAGGTCGTCTTATCTGCCAGCTTATTATGGAAGGAAAATCTGAGCGTGACTGTGGCAATGAAATGGGGCTCTCCCGTAATACCTTTGTATACCGCAGGGACAAGCTACTCCAGAAGCTTCGCTCAGATCTGAAAGATTACATCTAATTTGAATGGTCGTCCTCTGATATTTCGGGGGACGATTCTTCTTTTCAAAAAAACTTTTTATAATTTTTCGGCCAAACGGCCATCTCACCTGTTATGAAGTGGCCTTTGTCAAGAGTAAATTCAAAAAAATCACCACAAACTTTTCCTTTCATTAAATTTTAACACTGAATACAGAGGTAGAACCTCAGACTAACATTCCCCGGCCTTGGCCACTCTGTTATACGTGGATTGGTTACCAACAGGTCAATGGTCCACCGTGAATCTTGCCGTCTCCTAGCGTGAATCAAAATATATAAATATAATGTCAACAGAGGTGAGTCGCAAATAATTCGGACCTTAGAGTGCTCCAAGGCTCTACCTCTGTATCCAGTGTTAATTAGTTGTTTTGCAGATGTAATCTGACAGAGTCAGTTTCTTCTGCTTGATTACCCTTAAGAATATTCAGATGATTCTGTCAGGAACTTGTCGCCAATGGCGATGCGAAGCATCCTTGACTGAAACAGATGAATATTCTACTAACTTACATGTTCTGTCATCATCCCCCAGATAAAACACGCTAATTCTCTTGCTATTGCTGTTGCTGCCACATTTCGATTAACTCCTTTGTTTAGAGTCATTTTGTAAAACCTTCGTCTAAGCCTTTCATTTGCTTTATCTGCATACGCAATTACTTCCGGTGGATTTCCTTTCTGTCTTTGCTTCAATGCCACTGATTTGTGTCCTACATTTCCCCTTGTATAACTCTGGGCTGCTTCAACTAAAAGTCTTCGCAAGTGGCTATTTCCAGCTTTTGTTATGCTGTATCGATTAACTCTCGTATCACTGGAATCTTCACTTGGTACAAGACCTAAAAACGAAGCAAATTTCGGTGCTTTTTCAAATCTTTCAAAATCACCAACTTCGACAATCATTGAAAGGGCAGTATGTGTCTTAATCCCAAGAAGACAACTCATATGTTTTACTTTTTCTTCGTATCTTTCTACTGATGCAAGTTCCTCTATTCTTTCATCAAATCTGCTGTTTTTTTCTGTTAAATATTCATACGTCAGAAGATATTCATCTAAAGCTTCTCTTTGTAAATCTGACAATTCTAAGGTTTTTAACCATTTCAGATGTGCAATAGTCCAATAAGTTTTTCCGCCTTCAAAACGTTTTCCCTGTCTTAAAACAAACGCAAGAATCTGTTGTTTTACCTTTTTAAGATACAGTTTCTGGTCATCACGCATTCTAATATATTCCTTAACATCATTGTCATCATTATCTGGAACATATACTTCTCTATAAGTATGAAATGCCAGACATCTGGCTATATTTGCAGCATCTCTTTTATCAGTTTTTACATGATGTGTATTAGTTACAGCCATTGTACTTGGAGCCAATATTTTGCAATCTACAGCATGATCTTTTAGTTGATGATACAAAGAATAACCCAAACATCCTGCCTCATATCCACAGACAAATGAAACCTCACCTTCATATCTTGAACGAATCTGTTCCATATATTTAAGAGTGTGTACTGTTCCTTGTGGACATCCATCCCAACATAAACTATACTATTCATATGTGACCTCCTATTGTATGCGGTAATCCCTGTTACCTATTATTCGTTCAAATAATATTTTACAGGTAAATCCACGAATCTACAATTGTGAGGTCACTTCATATTGTCTCCACTTCTTTAGCTTCATTATATTGGAAAGCAGGTGAAAGGACAAATCTGCAAAAAGGGACAAAAATAAGCGTACCACTATTTCTAATGATACGCCTATCGTATTTAACTGTTAATCAAGGTCTATGAATACCCTTACAGTGATATCCCTCCACTGATTTTTCCTTACATACTGTCCGTTAGCCTTTCGATAGGCTACTGCCTGCTCGAAACTAAGCGGTAATTCAAAGGAAAGAGAACTCCTACGGTTATTTTGTACTCCATTCATATTGCCCAGAACGTGAATTGTATCCATAATACTTATCGCGAAAAATATCCATAGATTTTATATATTGGCTCAGGATTAATACAACATCACTGTTTGTAGGCATATCATCCATATCAAGCACATCCAAAAACGGGTACATATTTTCCTCTTTCAACAATTCCTTTATTGGTTCTAAGACTCTATTTATTGATTTAACCTTAAAGTTGTTAAGAGGCGTATCTGGCTTTTTCTTTGATAATTCTTGTAACTCCCCATATATTCCCGAAAGTAACGGGCAAAGCAACTCATATTGAGTAACTGCTTCTTGAGTAATTGCATCTTTCATATTTCTTCTCCCTCTAAAATGTAAAGTCCGATAAAGGTCTTGCAGTTTTTACTTCATCTTTTGAATCTGAAAGATTCCAATACCAATTCCCAGAAAGCAATTTTACATTATCATATTTGAATCTTTCTAAACATTTTATATATTGCGAGATAATCATTACTACATCACTGTTAAAAGGTATATCCTCTTCTTCAAATTTTTCAAAATCGGCAAAAGGTTTATATCGTTCCTTCAAAAACTGATTAGCTTCCTCAATTAACTGGTTAATGAATTTTAACTTAAATTTGTTAATTGCCCCATCAGGAGATTTTTTTGATAAGATACTCAGCTCATTATACATATCCTTTATTTGAATATGTAATTTTTCAAATTTTTCTATTTTATCTTTTTCCATAATATTTTCTCACTTTCCTAAGATGGACACATTCTTATAAATTCTACATACTTCTTATTTATAACTTCCATTGGGTCACGTTGCTTATTTTCGTATACATCAACCATAAGCCTGATATCTTCATCAGTAAGGCATAAAATACACTTTCTTTGTCCACTCCATAAATCTATAGTATTTCTCATAATACTTTTCTTTAATGGATTTCTAGTTATAATAATTCCAAAACGTCCAAACTGCTCCGAAAGATAACGATTTAGCTGATTAATATGTTCTCTACTAACCTCATTTACATTTTTCATTTCAAAAACAATCTGTCTGCAATCATATTTATCATATAATTCTTTCAACAATGGAAATGAACAATTATTATAAAAGATTAAATCTCTTATCTGAGTTCCCGAATCAATCCTGCTTTGCGCTTGAGCAAAATCAAGATGGGGATATAACAAAGACGCAAATAGCTTTGTACAACTATTTTCAAACTTTTTATCGGCATTATCCGTTTTACCCGATGGTAGTTTTACTATCTGATTCAAGCATTTTTTAGCAGAGATAACTGGTATTTGTTTGAACAATGGGTCATTTTTACAATCTGCTTGCGTACGCTCCTTTGCTGCTATATATGCTGTAATCATTCCATAATTATATCTGTTGTATTCTAATACTTTAGGTTTTTCAATTTTATCTTCTTCGCCCTCCTTTACATAAGCATTTACAAAATAGTCGTCATAATTAATCCATGGAGTATGACGCAACCACCGCTTTGGAACAAAAATAATAGGGGTTTCGTCCTCTGGGTTATATGGTAATGACAGTTTTTCTTCATCAATACTACAAGTCTTTGGATTAAAAACTTTGATATTCGCAAACTCTCTTACTGGAATATTATATTTTTTACATTCATCTTGTGTAAAATCAATAAGAAAGGACTTTAAAAAATTACACGCAAAATCACTAATCCTATCCTTAGATATATTATTTACATATAACTGTATTTCCTCAAAATGAGAAAAACCACCTGTCTTATATTGTGGCACTATACTGAACAAATCTAATATCTCTTTTGCTGTATTTATGGATATTTTCAATCCCTTTTTGGTTTTTCCCGAACCTAATCCTACCTCACTACACTCAGATAAGCCAGCTAAGTTCTCTGCTATTAACTCTCTTTTTTCTTCATTTTTCAAATACGTTGCCCCCAACTTATTAAATGAATTAATTAGTATCAGGTGTAACGCATTATCTTGCTGCGAAGGAGATTTCCACAACAAAAATGGGTCTAAATATAATGGTATATCTTCATCTAAAAAAGGAATAGCGAAATCAACCTCTTCTTGCGTTATTGGAATATTGTAGAAATCTATCAATCTTGGTCTTATTATCGCCATAATTTTCTCCCTCTATATTATCTCAAAATACCTCAGTGCATCCTTTATCGCTTCCACTTTCTCCGCTGTCGGATGCTTCCTCGGCTGTTTCAATTCTTCTACCGCATTAGGAGCATCATACATCGGCAATCCTAAATCTCTCTTTACCTCTGCGATATATGCGGTATGTACTTTGAAGCCGTATTTAGCTTCTATGTACTCCTTTATCATTTTGTAGGTCACTCGTTCTTTGGGCTTATATTCTTCGGCTCTTTTAGCGATATTATCAAGCGGAACTTTTCCCTCACCCTCACCAAACTCAACTTTTACGTTGATATGTCCGTCTGGCTTTTTGTGGGAAAGCAGTACTACCGTCTCGACTTGCTCATCATTGTCCAAACATATATTTAGATCTTTATCTATGATAGGTAGCTTAAAAGTGATGGACTTTAGCCATTGCCCATTCATCTGTTTCTCTTCATAAATTTGAATTTCTGAAATAAGTGCTTCTATTAACTGTCTGCGTTCAACATCGTTCATAACTTTATAAAGTTTGTCAAAATAAATCAAAACTTTATATATATTATCACCAGTAAGTTTCTCAGCTTCTATTGTTTCTTTTATTGCTTTAGCTTCTATTAACCGACCTTCTAAATCCTCAATTCTATCGTACATACGATAAAGTCTATCATCTAAATCATTCTTCCTTCTCTTATAATGTTTATCCTCAACATCTAAATTATCTATTTCTTCAATGAGTTTAAATTTTGTAGAATGACTTTTTCTCAGCTCTTTTTGGTAGTTATCTATCTCATTTTCAATAGCAGATGTATCAACCTTCATATTAATTTTTTCTTGTATCATAGAAGCAAATTTAGGATTGCTTATTAACTTGATTATTACCTCAGCAACAGCATCGTCTAACAATTCTTCTCTAATTTGTTTGTTATATGTACATTTATGTCCTCTATTCATTAGTCTATGCTTACAACCATAGTAATAGAAGTCTTTATACTTCGTCCCGTCCTTTTTATATTTTATAGATTTGTTCCCAAACATTCCAGCTCCACATATTGGACACTTTACTATTCCTGATAATAAGTGCGTCCTCATGTTCTTGCCCTTATTTACATGTTCATACTTTTTAGCTTGTGCTTTCAGTTTGACTTGTGCAGCCTGCCACAATTCATCCGGGATTATTGCTTCATGAATGCCTTCTGCTACTAAATAATCGTCCTGCTCTACTTGTCTGTATTCATTCCTTGTACCATGAACTTTTTCTAAAGTTCTCCTTCCAAATGCTATTTTCCCGTTATACACAGGATTCTTTAATATTTTTCTTATAAGACCTGCGTCAAACAATGGATTTTTCCCATTTTGTCTTTGGATTTTCCTTATACCATGCTTTTCTAAATATTTAGAAAGACCATTAGCTCCAATACTTGTATTTACATATTGATCAAAAATAGTTCTTATTGCAATTGCTTCTTCCTCATTTATTAACAACTTTCCATCAATCAGTTGATAACCATATGGAGCAAATCCACCATTCCATTTACCCTCTCTTGCCTTTTGAATACGACCTTCCATTGTTTGGACACGAATGTTTTCTCTTTCTATTTCAGCCACTGCTGATAAAACAGAAATCATCAATTTACCTGCATCTTTAGATGAATCAATTCCATCTTCAACGCAAATAAGATTTACTCCAAAATCTTGCATTATTTGCAAAGTCGAAAGTACATCAGCAGCATTTCTTGCAAATCTCGATAATTTAAATACAAGAACGAAAGACACTCCATCCTTTCCAGATTTTATATCTTCCATCATATGCGTAAACTGAACTCTACCTTCTATAGATTTTCCAGACTTACCTGCATCTTCGTATTCACCAACAATCTCATAATCATTATAGAGAGCAAAAGCCTTCATTCTTGATTTTTGTGCCTCTAAAGAATAACCGTCTATTTGTATTGATGTAGATACTCTTGTATAGAGGTATACTTTTATTTTTTCTTTTGACATAGCATTAACCTCAATATCCTTTTTCTATATCTTTATATTTTTATCAATTATGGTTTGGACTTATATATCAAGTATATTATATCACTTTTATTTCTTTTTCTCAATCCGTGTTTTTGCCATGCCAAATTTATTTTTACCTTCTGTACTTTTTACCGGAGTTGGATTTGGAAGATTATCTAAATCTAAAACTCCAGCATATTTTGTAATCAGATTTGCTATCAAATCAGCCAACCCATTCCAGTCATTGTCCACCAATACACCTCCCTCGCTTTAAATTTTTATAATCAAATATTATTTTTCTTACTAAGTTTTATGACATTGGTAGGCGCATTGGCTGCTACATAGGAATCTCACCTCCGCCTCTTATTCTAGACGAGCCGGCTTAAACTATTGAAGTATCATTATCACCACTTAAATCATCGAAATAAGCTGCCACGCTTATCTTTTATGTATTCCTTTCTATCGCTCGTTTTCTTCTAACCTCGGCTTTATGCCAGTATTCATTTGAACCGATTTTCATCAGCAGAAAAGTCTTGGCGTAGGTCATAACTCTCAGTAAGTGGATAAAGTCCTACCTTGGTCTATTCAGTTGTCAAAGAGCAATATTTTGAAAGGGATTGTTTTCTTTACATTTTCCTATTTGCTATAAGCAGGCGTATCTCTTACCCAAGAAAGTAAAGGAGGCCAGACTCCCCTTCACTTTACATAAGGAAAATCTGACCCCTTTGGTTACCAAAGTTTTAAAGTTCTTCGATAAATTTTTTCAGCTTTTTAAGAATTTTGTTTCTTCTTTTGATTAAAGCCGGATGTGTGATATTCTTGAGCTTTGCTACTGAGCGAACAGTCTCATCGTTAAAATATAGTCGTTCAATAATATCTCTTTCTTCTGCATTGAGCCTTGATATAGCACTTCTGACCGTTTCAATCATCATCTGTGTTTCAACAATCTTTTCTACATTAACACTTTCATCAGCAATATTATCTACAAAGTGTCCGTCATGATCCAATGATGAAAAAAAGAGCAAGTGGTTTTTCTTGTCCACCCGCTCTAAATACTTTTCGTGTTCTTTTTCTCGCCAGTAGACTTTATATATCTGCTCGCTAACTTTAACCCTTTGTCCGTTGACATAAAGGTAATATTCTTTTGGCATTTTATTTCCTCCATTTCTTTTTTTGTCTGCGTTTTTAGACAAAAAAGGAGGACTTCTGCACATAGGCATAATAAGTCCTCTAAAATGAAAGAATCTTGCTCTTTCCCTATATTTAAAATTTGATTCTTTGTAATAATACCCAGTATCAAAAAAGTCTATTGTTTTTTGCTATATGAATAATAGACCTTAAATAACACATAGATATTACCTCCACTATTTAATACATTGCTTCTCCTCACTTTTGATACGAATTTTTTATATTGCCTTTGCGTTTCTTAGTTCCTTAAATTCATTTCTAATCAAAATAACCGTAATAACGGCCAATAAAAAATCAATAACAAACGATCCATAGTATATAGAAGATATTCCAAAGATCTTTGGCAAGATAATCATCAAAGGAATATATAAAACAAGTTGTCTTCCTATTGCTATTAACATTGTGCCCCTTGTTTTTTTATTGCAGGCTAAAATGCCATAGCCGTCAACACTAGACCAAGAAGTGGCACAACACTGATAATAAATCTAAAATAATTTAGGCTCTCTGCACCAAAAGAAGCATCCGGCATCACCATATGGATGATTTTATACGGAAATAGTACAGACGGAAGCCATGGTGAAAGTACTAATATAAAAGCAAGAAAAGAAAAAACTTTATAAAATCGATTACCCTCTGATATTGTTTTGCACCATAATTAATGCCAACCGCAGGCTGTAATGCCCTCATAAGTCCATATATTTGTGTCATTAATAAATAGGATATTCCATAAAAGTTACATCTGCCATTGTTCCATAAGTATTAAGTGCTTTAAGAACAATCCCCCCCGAATAACGGTCATAATCGTCAATATAAAAGATAGTGTCCCAAGAGATACAATTTCTTTTACAATTTTCATTTGTTTCAAAACTTGCTTGTCCTCTTTTACAATATAAGAAAAACAAAAGAACATAAACAAGCATTGTAATTCACTAGTATGTTTGTAATCATACCAATCCCCATCATAACAGTAGCCATTTTCAGCTTTCCTTCTGCCCTTACAATCATATTGTATGTAAGTCCGCCAATCCAAAATATAGTCCCAATTAGGGTAATTTAAAAATAACTAATTCCATATAGAAGCTCATCACCACTCGTTCCCAATATTTTCATCAATGAATTTATGAATAAAAATCATAAAACTATATAAATAACTGTAAAAAAATCATAACTGTATTTGCATTTCTTAATATACGTTTTTTGTTCATTTGTGTTGTTTTCTCCTATCAATATGCTCATATAACGAGCCTGTTCCAACACACACAAAACACCCACAAGAGAGCCTAAGCCAAGCAGAATCTGTGTCAGCGGAGATACAATGAAAACTCCTGCAAAGGCAACTTATCCTACATATGTACCTTTAAAAATCATGTCACAAATTGTATTTAGTCCATACAAAAACATTGCAATAACAGCTGGTAGTGATGGTTTCACACAAGCTCTCCACATATTATAATTTCTTTTTCCTTATTTTTATCCACTAATATCACCTCTTTTTCAAAAATTCATAAATTACCCCACCACATTCATCAATAAGTTCATAATCGTGAGTTATAACAATAACTATTTTCCCTTCATTTTTCATTTTTTTTAAATAACTAATAATAGTCATCATTTGTTCTTTACAAAGCCCACTTGTTGGTTCGTCTAAAACTACAATAGGTTTATTACTCACTATCGCAAGTGCAATCATTAGTCGTTGTTTTTCTCCACCTGATAAATACTGCGGATGAGCATCTTTTTTATCATATAGTCTGAGATCTTCTAATACTCTCCTCTTTTTTTTATCATCATCACTTACAATCGAAATCTCTTTCCATACAGACTCTGTAAATATTTGATAATTTACATCTTGCATTACCATAGAAATAAAATTATACGGCCTTTTTATTTCCTTTTCCTTGTAAAATAACTTACCAGTTCCTTTTATAAGCCTAGCAAGCTTTTTTATAAACGTTGACTTCCCAACTCCGTTTTCACCTATAATAAAATATATTTCATTTGAAAAGTTGAGACTTTTTATATCTATAATTTTGTTCGCTTTAAAATCTTGTATGAAATTATCACATTTTAATACCATATCTGATGTTTCCGCCATTTTTTCTTTGTTAAGCAAATGTATTTTGTTATACTGTTTTCTTGCTAAATCTCGTTTGTTTATTTCTTTAGTTCTTCTTAACAAATATTTATTTTGAAGTTCCTGTATTTTTTTATTATCCAACTCTTTTTTTTGAAAGAACTCCATCCTACTGTTACTTAAAACTCCCATACTGTCCAAAATATCTATAAGATAATAAAGTCTATGTTCGGCAATAATAACTACTTTTTTTCTTTTTTTTAGTTCAATTATTGCTTTTTTTAAAAGTTCAATCGATTTATGATCTAAAGAAGAAGAAGGTTCATCGAAAAGATATACCTTATTATCCATAGTCATAACACTTGTTATCGCCATAAGCTGTTTTTCACCACCTGATAAGGAAAAAATATTGCGGTTTAATAATTTTTCAGTATTCAGTAACCTTGTATACTCTTCAATAGATTTTATAATTGCTTCCTTAGGTGTATTCCTATTTTCTAAAGGAAATGCTAATTCGTCAGTAGACTCTACACAATAAAACTGAGTTTTCGGATTTTGAAATACGGTAGAAATATAGGTACTCCTATCAGTTATACTTACATCATTCAAAATTTGTTCATCCAGTTTAATTTCTCCAGTAATTTCTCCATCGTTTACTTCAGGAATAATCCCATTAATTATTTTTAGTAATGTACTTTTACCAGAGCCGCTTGCTCCAGTTAAAACAAAGCATTGTCCCTCATAGACATCAAAGTCAATTCCCTTAAATACTTTGTTTTTATTATATGAAAACCCTAGATTTCTAATACTAAGCATATTTACCTCCTAAATAAAAACCTATCAATATGCACATTAACAAAAAACAGAAATAATCCAAAATTCCAAAACTGCTCTCAGCTAAGCTACTCCTTTCTCCACCAATTTTTAATCCTCTAGTCATTGCGGATACAGAAACATCATCCGCAGTCTTTGTCAATACCGTAAATAATGGAACTATTCTGTATTCTAATAGTTTTACGGGCTGAAAAAGCAAACTTTTGTTTGTCAGTCCGTGAAGATACATTGCATCTTTTACTTGTCGATAATCTTCCTTAGTTGTATGAAAGAACCTTGCCATAACAGTAATTGGAATAACTATAGCATCTGGAACTCTCATTTTTTTTAATGATGCAGTAATCTCACTCATACTGGATGAATTAATAGCAAATTTAGCCATCATAAATCCAGGTAGCAATCTCAAAAACACCATTACAATAAATAGAAATACTACACCTAAAAATCCGCTATTAATAAGTAGGTTTTCTTTTTGAATAATAAAAGCTATAGTTACAAAAATAATTCCCTTTGTCGCACTCTTCCAGTCATTACACCAAAATAAAAAAGCATATGGCAGCAGAGAATAAACTGCTGCCACAATAGGATGATTTTGTTGAATATTACCTAAAATCAGTGTATAGGATAGAATTACTGACATTAAGATTTTTGTTCTAAAATCAATTTTAAAAAATTTTTTTCCATTTATCATTTAGCAACACCTTCTTTTGCAAAATGTTTTTTTAGTATTTTTATACCAACTGTGCATCCGATAAATGTTCCTAACATTCCAAATAAAACAAGCGGAATTAGTGACCAATCTGGCAAAACCCTCATCATCTTTTGAGTAAATTCTTCACCATATCCCATATCAATCATTTGTTTTATGTATGAATCTCTTGCGAAATATACTGGAAGCCAATTACCAACTGTATATATTGACTGAATTGTAAATGCCATTCTTGCACTTTTTGCACTTTTATATTGTCCCTTTTTTAGTATCAGTTCGCCCAATACTCCCCCAACAATTCCTGTGAGTAGTATCCAAATTCCATGACCTGTCGCCATAAAGACAAGGCACAAAATAATAGTTGTAATAAAAACCATACCTACTTTTTTTATCTTTGTAGAATAAAGCATATATACCGGACCCGATACAAGTCCTGCAACAAATGTAGTTGCTGGTATTAAATTAGGAACAAATCCAATCATTCCTCCAATAAAGGTTGTAATAAAAATAAGTATTGAGAATAACCCTATATTCACTAAATCTCTAACATTTAATCTTTTATCTTTCATTATGTTCTCTCCTTAACCTGCATTTGATTTTGCTAACATATCTTTATAATATTTAGATTTTTTGCAAAGCTGTTCATCGTTTCCTACAGCTTCTATCCTTCCTTCTTTTAATAAAACAATTTTATCTGCATTCCTAATTGTTCTAAGTCTATGAGCAATAGCTATAACTGTCTTATCTTTTATAAGTTCAGATAACGCCTCTTGAATAAGACTTTCGTTTTCAGCATCAAGTGATGCCGTTGCCTCGTCCATTAAAATAATTGGTGCATCTTTCAAAATTGCACGAGCTATAGATATTCTTTGACGTTCACCACCCGATAATTTTTGTCCATTTTCACCTATTAACGTGTCTATTCCATTAGGCATTTTATCTATAAACTCGTAGCATCTTGCCATCTTTGCGGCCCTTATTATTTCGTCATCACTGGCATCTTTTTTTCCAATTTTAATATTATCTTTTATACTTGCATTAAATAGAATTACATCTTGAAAAACTATTGAAAAGTTTTCTAAAAGCACTTCTGGATCGATTTCACTTATATTTTCTTCTCCAAGCAAAATTTCCCCTTTACTTAAATCCCAAAATCTCGCAGCAAGCTTTGCCAATGTACTTTTGCCACTTCCAGAAGGGCCAATCT
>OGJM01000302.1_pt1 | contig 31740 bp, 39 predicted proteins | sample 1572281 | NCBI WGS metagenome assembly OGJM01 (sample SAMEA2582147, study PRJEB24529) | metagenome | reverse complement strand
TTGTATTAAATAAAGTGGCACAGATGGATTTTGAAGTTGTAGAAAGCTTAGATGAGACTGAAAGAGGTGCTGGAGGATTTGGACACACTGGGAAATAAAACAAGAAAAATATTTGAAGGAAAAATATATAAGCATTTTAAAAATAAAAAATATAAAGTTCTATATATAGCTGAACATACAGAAACAAATGAACTAATGGTTATTTATCAAGCTTTATATGGAGAGAATAAAATTTATGCTAGACCTTATGATATGTTTGCTTCTGAAGTAGATAAAATAAAATATCCAGAAGTAGAGCAAAAATTTAGATTCGAAGAAGTAGAAGAAAATTAGCCAGATTTTAAATCTGGCTTTTTTATTTTTTTTTAAAGGAGTGATAAATTTGAATTTTAACGAAGCACAAAAGAAAGCTATTGAATCAATACATGGACCAATGTTAATATTAGCTGGAGCTGGAGCTGGGAAAACAAGAGTTATAACCAATAGAATAGCTAATATGATTAAAAATCATAAAATATTACCAGAAGAAATATTAGCAGTTACATTTACTACAAAGGCTGCTAAAGAAATGAAAGAAAGAGTTGAAAAAATGGTAAGTAAAAGAATCGAAATATCTACATTTCATTCTTTCTCTTTGAAAATCTTAAAACAATATTATAAAGAATTGGATTATGAAAAAAATTTTACTATATATGATGTATTAGATCAAATGAATATAATAAATGTAATAATGAAAAAAAATAATTTTGAAACAAAGGAAAGTACATATGAAATAGCAAATTTTATTTCAAAATTTAAAGAAGGAAATGTTAAAAAAATAGATTTTTCGAATGTAATAATTTTTGAAGAAATAGTATCTCAATATAACAATATTATGAAACAAAATAATGCGATGGATTTCTCTGATATTTTAATAAATTTAAATAAATTACTAGATATTTCAGAAATTCTAAATGAAATTCAAGAAAAATTTAAATATATAATGGTAGATGAGTATCAAGATACAAATAATATTCAATACGAAATAATAAGAAAAATATCCAAGAAATATAAAAACATATGTGTTGTAGGAGATGAAAACCAAAGTATATATGGATTTAGAGGAGCAAATATACAAAACATTTTAGATTTCGAAAAAGATTATCCAGATGCAACTATTATAAAATTAGATATAAATTATAGATCTACTCAAAATATAGTAAATGCGTCGAATGCTGTAATTATTCATAATAAAGAGAGAATTGATAAAATAATAAAATCAAATAATGAAATAGGAGAGAAAATAAATTATAATTTATACGGAAGTGAATATGAAGAAGCAAAAAAAGTAATAGAACAAATAGAAATAAATATAAAAAATAATGATTATGATAATGCAATATTATATAGAGTAAATAATCAATCTAGAATTTTTGAAGAATATTTATCTCAAAAAAAAATAAAATATGTAGTAAAAGATGGAGAAGAGTTTCACAAAAGAAAAGAAATAAGAAATATATTATTTGTTTTAAACTTTATATATAATAATGATGATTTTTATAACGCTTTTAGAGCCATAAATATGCCTAGAAAAATGATATCAATGAGTACAATGCAACTAATAAGTAATTTAGCTTTAAAACACGATATAACGCTTTTAGAGGCTATGATGTATTCAAATCTATTAAACATAAACAAATTACAACAAGAATATATTTATAATTTTGCAAAATTTATAAAAGAAATTTTGGAAAAAAATAAAAAAATTTCTACAATAGTAGAAGAAATATGTAATAGAGGGTATTATGAATATTTAAAAACTGAAAGTATAGATTATTTAGATAAAATGGATAATATAAATGAATTTAAAAGAAGTATAGAAGAATTTGAGAATAATAATCAAAAAGAAGGAATTGAATTATTATCTGAATTCTTAGAGCACATAGAAAATCTTAATGTTAAAAATCAGAATGAATCAAACGCAGTAAAACTAATGACAATTCATAGCTCAAAAGGATTAGAATTTAATAATGTATTTATTATTGGAATGGAGGAAGGTCAAATTCCTAAAATAATAAATGGTTCAGAAGAAAAAATAGAAGAAGAAAGAAGATTATTTTATGTAGCTTTAACTAGAAGTAAAAAAAAAATTTATCTAAGTATGTCTAAAGAAAAAATAATAAATAATAAAGTAATAACTAATAAAGAATCAAGATTTATAAATGAAATACCAATTAATTTAATAAATGATAAAAAAGTCATAAAAAATAAAACTAAAACGAATGTTAAAAGCTTCGATTCTGATATTTTTGATAAAAAAGAAAAAATAAACAAAAATATATTTAAAATAGGGGATAGAGTATTTCATGAATACTATGGAGAAGGTATTGTTGCTGAAACAAAAAAAGCTATAAAAGTATTTTTCATGAATGCAAAAGTTAATTTTGATAAAGTTGTAGCCGAAAAAGAATTAAGAAAAATAAAATAGAACTACATTATTGTAGTTCTATATTTTTTACAAATTCTTTTAATTTTATTTTTTCTTCAAAAGTTAAATCTAAATAACAATCTTTATAAGAATTTATATTCCAACTTCTAGGATGCTCTTTTAATATTAAATTTTCCTCTTTAGTTATAGGAATATTAAAGACATTTATTTCTCCAAAAATAGCTGAACCATTAGAATAATGACCATAATCGTTATCTTCGCAAACTGAGAAAAATAATTCTTTATCATTAAAAATATTTATTTCTTGAGAATAAATTAAATTTGAATCGATAAATACTGATAAAACATCATTATTATATGATAAACATATTTGATAATATGAATTTTCTGAAATAATAAAATCTAAATCTATTTTTTCGTCTTTATTAATTAAAAATAAATGATTATCTTTATCATAAGCTATTCCGTATCTAACTATATCAAATTTATCTTTTATAAACATTAATATCGATAAAGTATCTTTATCAATTATATTACCATTAGAATATGTTCTAGAAATATTATTAAATAAAACAGAAAAAGAAAAACTTTTATTAAAATTGTATGAATTTATAACTCTACATTTGAAAATATTATTTGATTTAATAAAAGGAAGAATATCATTTATTCTTTCGTAACCATCTAAATATAAATAGTATCCAGAATCTGCTATTCCATCATTTTCTATATTATTTCCATTTTTAAATAAATCATAATATAAAAAAGGTTTAAATTCATTGTCTAATGACCAAATAAATTGATTATCAATTTCTTTCAAACGATAAGAATTATTGTTTAATGTAATTCTAATATTATTTTTTAATTCTAAATCTGTTGGAATTTCTTTTATATTAGCTATTCCTAACCAATAGCTATTATTGATATCTTTTATATATATTCCTGAACCAATTTCACTATTATTTGTTAAATATAAAAATTTAATAAGTTCATTAATATCAGAAAAAGAATTAGTAATTCTAGAATTTTCTAAATTATTTATATAACTAATTATTTCTTCACCTTTTTCTCTAATAGCCGAGGGAATTTCTCTTACTTTTATTGTATCAGGCGGAGAACTTAAATTATACCTTTTATCCATCAAAAACCTCCAAAATAGTATTTTTAAATAATTGAATTTATAATGTATTTATATTTTAACAAAAAAATCAAAAATGTAAAAAAGGAGTGAATTTTATGTCTGCAGAAATAAGAATTGTAAAAAAAGCAATATTTATTATAACATTAACAGATAAAGGACCAATCTTTGAAATGGCTAATTCTATAGGAACCCAGAATATAAATGGAAAATTACTGCCAAAATTTGATTACGACAATAAAGTTGTATTTAAATTTAACGATTATGAAGCTGCTAAAATTGTAAGAACGATAGAAAAACAATTTTTATCAGGAGGATTCCCTGCTGAAATTAAATTAGCTCATTATAACGCAAAAGAACCAAAAACTATATCTTTAAATTTTTCTTTATTTAAAGAAAATGTACAATGTGGATTTTCTATCTATGTTAAAGATAATCAAAATAAAAATGTACAAATATATTTAGATGAAAACGAATTAGAAATTTTAAAAGAAAATTTAAAATTGCAATATACATTATCTTTTAAAGATGATATGAATTTTAAACAATACATAGCTAATAAAAATTAATAAAATGGAGGGAAAATGAAAAAAATAGAAATATTTTCTTTTGATTTAAAATATATCAAAGAAGAAATAAGAAAAGAAATAGAAAAAAAAGAAGAAATTAAAAATATGAAAATTTTTAAAGAAATAATAGATTCTATAAACAATGATGATTTTTTAATGATTAATAGCTCTAAAATGATTATAAAAGCATTAGCTGACTTTGAAGATGGAATTGTTAAACATAATTTTGAATCAATATTGTTAACATCATCATTTTTATTAACTTATAAAGATATTTTTAATAATAACGAAAACATGTACGATTTTTCATTTTTAATAGAAGGAAATAAATTGCTTTTAAAATATCATAATAAAAAATTTGAAGATGATATATATGATTATAAAATCGTAAACGCAATAGAACTATTTAAAAAGACTATGACAGAAGAAGAAAATTATCAAATAATTATAAAAGAAATAATTATTAATTTTGTTGAAAAAGTAAATTTTACATGCCAATATATTTCAAATTTAATAGAAACAAAAGAAAATATTACTGAGGATGAAGTTATAAAAGAAATATTTTTTAATTTAACAGAACATCAAGCGTATAATGAATACAATAAATATAAAGAATGGAAACTTAAAAATGATAATAGAACGGAATAATTATCTAAAAATAACATATGAAAATCAACAAGAAAAAGATGTTATAGAAAATATAATAAAAAGATATTGTATTCATAAAAATCCAAAAAAAGAAGAGACAAATAATAAAAAATATTTTTTCAATATTCCTTCTGTATTAAAAACATATAATGTAAAAAAAAATACATTTTATGTATATAGAGGAAATAAAGAAGTTTATGATTATTTATTATCAACTTCTTTTAACAAAAAAATAATAGATAATAGAATAGAAAATTATATAGATATAGAATGTCATGTTGACCCAAGAGATGAAGAACAAGAAAAAGCACTTAAAGCTTTTTTAGAAAACGATTTTGGATATGGGATATTAAGTGCAACTCCTAGTACAGGAAAAACATTTATATCTTTAAAATTAGCTTCTTTTTTTAAACAAAGAACATTAATAATTGTTGATATGACATTATTGATAGATCAATTTATAGATTCTATTTTGAATTTTACAAATATAAAAGAAGAAGAAATATGTATTATAAGAGGTTCTAATCTAGATTTTAACGATAATCATAAAGTGATTATATCAACCGTACAAACATTATCTAAACAGAAAGAATTATCAGAAAAATTATCTAAGAAAATAGGATATTTAATAGTAGATGAGGTTCATGTTGCTTCTTGTAATACATTTCAAGAATTATTACCATTATTTAATCCAAAATATCAAATAGGTTTAAGCGGAACTCCTTTTAGAGATGACGAAATGGAATTTTTAATAATGGAGAGTGTAGGACCGATTATATATACTGCTGATAGGAAAAAAATGTTAGAAGCAGGATCTATGTTGTTGCCTATACTAAGACCAATTTTTATAAAAGATGATAAAAATTTTTATAAAAATAATGATGGATATAAAATTAAATTTAGAGATGTAGTTGAAGAATATTATTTAGATAAAAGAACAATAAATAAAATAACAAATTTAGTATTACATCATTATAATAATAATGACTCGCAACTATTAATTTGTAAAGAAAATAATATGGTAGATTTATATTATTTTACACTAATGAATAAATTATATGGGTTTAATATATTAGAAAAAGCTGAAGAGGAAAAAAGAAATAATATATCAAAACTAGAATCAGAACTAAATGAAAGATTAATAGAAATTCAAAAAATGAAGCATATAAGTGAAAGTAGAAAAAAACAATTGGAATATAGTTGTGATATAAAGGAATATAAAAAAGATAAAAAAAATAAATTAAAAGAAAAATATGAAAAATTAATAAAAAAAGAGAATGACAAAAAATGGTATGAATCAGATTGTATTAGAAATAATGAAAATTTTAACAAAATAAAAATAATAAATGGATCTTTAAAAAGAGAAGCAAGAGAACAAATAATTAAAGATACAAATAATGGAATAACAAAAATAGTTATAACAACAACTGCAATGGATAAAGCTGTAAGTATAAATAAATTAAATATAGTATACTTATTATTTTCTACTAGAGAAAGAGCTAATACTGTTCAAAGAATAGGTAGAGTTATTAGGGCTTTTCCAGGAAAAAAAACTGCAATTGTATATGATATTATATATGATCATTATATGTCATTTTATCAATTTTATAATAATAAAGGTAATTGTAGATTTAATGTATTAAAAGATTATTCTCAATATTATGAAAGTATTTTTGAATTTATAAAATACCTAGAGAATAGATTTAAGAAAAATAAAGTAAATTATAAAGAAATCGAAAAATTTGAAAGAGAATATAAAAGTAAATATATAATAGAAATTTAAATAAAGGAGTTAGATATGAAATTTAAAGTTATAATGACTGGTAGTTCAGGAAATTGTAGTTTAATTTCTTATAAAGATACAAACATATTAGTAGATGCGGGATTTTCTACTAAGAAAAAAATGGATGAGATTATAGAGAAACATCTAAATGGTTTTAAGATAGATGCAATATTAATTACACACGAGCATACTGACCACTTTAATCCTTGGACTGGAAGATTTGCAATGGAATACGACATACCTATTTATTTATCTAAAAGACATTATGAAAACGAAGAAACAAGAAAAACGAAATATTTATCTCATTTAGATAAAAGAAAAAATGAATACAAAGAAGCAAGAGTAATTGATATTGAACAAGACACAACTATATATATAAAAGATTTAGAAATAAAAATACTAAATGTTTACCATGATGCAAAAAAGACATTAGGATTTATATTTAATAATACATTTGGATATATAACTGACTGTGGATATATTAGTTCTAAAATAAAAAAAGAATTATTAAAAGTTTCTTCTTTAGCTTTAGAAATGAATTATGATTCAAAAATGTTAATGGATTCTGAAAGAAATTGGCAAAATAAATTAAGAGTAATAGGAAACTTTGGACATTTAGATAACAAAGAAGCAGTTAAATTTATAAAATTCCTAAAAAATTATGGAAAAATAAAACAAATATTCACTTTGCATCCAAGTGAACATCATAATTCTAAAGAAATTTTAGAACAAGAACTAGATGAAGTTTCAAAAGAATTAGAAGTAAATATAATGAATAGAGAAAATAATAATGAATATGAGGTGTTAGTAGCTTAATGTTAGAATTAAATACAATAATAGATGATTTAATATATATAGATAAAGTAATGATTGATAATATCAAAGAAAGAACAGGAAATATAACTATTATTATGTCAACAGATGACGAAGCAAGTCAAAGATATGTTAGAAATAAATCTAAAAAATGTTTAGAAAATAATATAAATGTAAAAATAATTAATGTTTTTAATCAAGATTCATTAGTTGAGGAAATTTTAAAACTAAATGAGGATCCTAAAGTAGATAACATAATAGTTCAATATCCAATCCCTGAAGGCAAATTAACACCGCAAGAAGTATTTAATTTAATAAAACCAGAAAAAGATATAGATAAATTAAATAACTATTGGTTTTATTCAAAAGATGAAGACGATTTACCAATTACATCATATGGAATTTTAAGAATCATAAAAAAAATACCTGAAAGAATGGATAAAAAAATATTATTTATAGGAAATGGTTTAACAACAAATAGAAAGTTATTTACTTATATGTTTGATAAAGGATATAACTGCAGAATAACAAATAGTAAAACTCCAGAGAAAGATTTAAAAGAATTGATAGAATGGGCAGACATAGTAATACCAGCAACAGGAAAAGCTGAATGGCTAGAAATGGAAAATAAAATAGTAATATGCCCAACTATTATAAAAACTGATTCAGGAATAACAAGTGAATTAAAAAAAGAGTTTAGAGATAAAAATATTACTCATAATATATTAGGAAAAATAGGAATATTAACAACTAATAGGGTGGTATTAAGTGCAAAGAGAATTCTTAAATAAAGAAGAATTTATAAAAAAATATATAACAAATATTGATTTAGATTCTTATATATATAAAAAATTTCAAAAACAACTTTTTGATGATGAAAATAATAAAGTTATACGTCACGGGAGACAAGTTGGAATAACTACTTATTTAGATACAGAAGCTAGATATAATTCATATTTAGGAAAAAAAGTGCTATACATAGATCCTACTAGAAGTATAAAATATTTTGGAAGTTATTTTACAGAAAATACAAGTAAAAATATAGAACGTTGTTCAAAAATAAATTTAAAAGAAATAAAAACTAAAAAATATAATTTAATAATAATAGATAACGCTGATATGTTTGATCTTATCGGGAATATAAAACTTAAATTACTTGTTAAAATGGCTAAGAAAAATAAAACAAAACTAATAATAGCAAGTTGTGTTTATATGTATGGAAAAACTTATTTTGCAGAATTATGTGAGTATAAAGATGATTATTTTAAAAAATATAAAATTATAGATAAAAAAATAAATAAAGAACGCTATAAATATTTAACTAAAGAACAATATAGAAGAGATATATTAGCAAAAATTAATTAAAAACTTTCCGACATTTTGTCGGAAAGTTATTTTATTAAAGATAAAAGGAGTGAAAAATAAAATGGAAAAATTAGGACAAGTACAATTAAGAGATAGAAAAATTTTAGTAGAAGAGGTAGTAAGAATGTTACCATATACAACAGTAACTTTATTAGGACCTTCTGGGACAGGAAAGACTACATTTGCAGAAGAAATAGCAAAAGATAAAAGATTAGGAGTAGATAAATTAGTTATTTTAAGATTACAAGGATTATGTTCAGAAGATTTTAGAATACCTACTTTACAAGAAGAGATTAATATGGAAACGGGAGAAAAGACATCTAAAAAAATAGTAGAATTTGCCAAAATTGGTATTTTTAAAGAAATAGTAGATAATCCACAAACTAAATATTTATTATTTCTAGATGAAATTTTAAGAGCTGATGCTAATGTAGCACCACTACTTTTTGAATTATTAGAAAGAAAAATAGATGGAATATTTAGAGAAAATTTATACATCATTACTGCAGCAAACTACGGAGAAAATTATTTGAGTAATATAGATTATTCAGATTCAGCTTTAAGAAGAAGACAAATTTTTATAGAATATATTCCTCAAAAAGAAGATATTGTAGACTTTATGGTAGCAAAAAAATATCATCCACTTATATTAGAATTAATGGAATATTTAGATACTAGCCATATATTGAATCATGATAAATCATCAAAGGATCTAGAGCAAGATACTCAGCTAGGATCTTGGGATTTATTAAATAAAAGATGGAAAAGTTTTGATAAGCAACATGATGATTATCAATTTTTTAAGGAAGATTTATTAAGATTTGGAAGTTATTTCTTTTCTGATTATACTACTTTAGAACTAATGAATAGAATTACTGTATTAGAAGAAATGAAAGAGGTAGATATTCAAAAAGTTATTATAGATAATGATGCTTTAAATAATGATGAATATTTAAATAAATTAAGCAAAAAAATTCAAGATAAAATAATAAATAAAAGAAAAGATATGCTAACAAAAACAAAACAATTTATTAAAGATCAATATATAAAAGATAATAAATATTTTGATGAAAATGTTTTAAATATTTGTAGAGTATTTGTAAATGATATTCCTTATTTAAACGCTTTATTAATTGAATTAAAGAAGGTTATATACTTAAATCTAGAAGAAAATGATGCTACAAAAGAATGGAACAGAATTCAACTATTGTTAGTAAAACAATTACAAAACGAATCAAAAAATAATAAAGAAATAAGCAAAATATTTGAAGAAATTAAAAATGGAATTTCTTTAGCAGCTTAATAATATAAGGAGAAAATAGTATGACAAAAATAAATTTAAATGAAGATAAAGTTATATATTTTGTTAGAGGATTAAAAAAATATAGAATAGATTATAATGAATCATTACAGATAACGAATATTAATTTCGATGAAAATATAAAAGATTTTAAAGAAACAGAACTTTACGAATTAGCTTTTAATACAGAAAAAATTAATATAACGATAAAAATATTAGAGCGTTTTATTAAATATTATCAAGCTAATAAATTTATGGAGCAAGATTTAAAAGAATTAATTGGTTATTTAAAAGAGTTAAAAGGAGAATAAAATGAAAATAGAGATAAAAGGAAAAGAATTCTCATTTGATTTAAGCGATAAAAAGGAACAATATAAATTATTAAATATGTTGATTTTGTCTAAAATAAAGCTATTGCCCGTTCTAATGAATGGGCTTCTTTATATTTCTGATGTGGAAGACGTTGAAGAAAATATGAAAGAACAATTAGCTTATACTTATCCAGATTTTGTAAATAATAGAATAAAAATATGTATAAATTGGCAAAAAATAGAAGAATTAAATATGGATTCTAACTCTATTTTATTTTTAATATTACATGAATACTTACATAATTTTTTCTATCATTTTAAAATAATGGATAAACAATTTAAAGAGAATCAACAATTAGCTAATATTAGTTGTGATTATTTTATAAATGAAATGTTAAATGAAGCTTTTAAAATAAATATCTTAGAGGGAATGAAAACTAAATATAATCTTGAAGTAATAAGTCATAATAATTTAAAAAATAATGTAAAAAAGCAATTGTATTTTAATAATTATCATGAAGCGATATCTGAAAGAAAATTATATGAATTTTTAAAAGAAAACAATGAGTTTCCTCAACTTCAATCACACGCTAAACATGACAAAATGTTTGATATTACAGAAAAAGATTTAAAAGAAATAAATAAAAAAAGGAAAGAAAATGGATTAGGAGAAATAACTAAATCTGAAGCCCAACAATTATTTGAAAGCGAAATTACAACAAAAGTTGAAGAGATATTAAAAAACTATTCTGAAACAAATGATAAAGAAATAGTTAGGTATTTAAATGAAAAAATTAAAAAGAATAATTTATTAAATACTTTAAAATTCAAGAGAATAATTAACAATAAATTAATACCAGAGTATAACAAAAATTATTCTAAACCAAATAGAAAGAGAAGAAGTGAACAATTTATATTTAAAGGAAAAGTAAAAAAACCTGGAGAGAAAATTGTTATAGCAATAGATGTATCTGGATCTATTTCCGAAAAAGAATTAACAACATTTTACGAAATCATGAATGGATATTTAAAAAAAGATCAATCAAAAATAATTGATGTAATTTATTGGTCTTCTTGTGAAGTAACAGAAAAAAATTTTCATTCAAATATAACAGATATAAAAGAGATTTTGAATTTAAAACCATATTCATCTGGAGGAACAGATATAAGATATTTAGATAATTTTATTAATGAGTATTATAAATATCCTATAACGTTATTTAACCTTACAGATGGTTATTTTAATTATAAAGATATTCCAAAACCTATAGCTGAGTATTTTTTTATATTAACTGAAGAAAATTGTAAAGTTGAAATGGAAAAATATTATTCTAAAGATAAAAAAGTAAAAATATTAAATATTAGGGGGTAAAAAAGTGAAAATATACCAAAAAGATAATTATATATTGATAATGACAGATGGATATTATGGGGTATTATATGATAAAGAATTAAATTTTTTATGTATAACTCATAATGCAGAAACAATTATTAATGAGTATAAAGATTTCAAAGAAATGGAATATTTTGAATTCGCTTTAAGTGAAGAATATAAATATTTTCTGGAAAATTTTAATAGAAATTTTAATAAAAAAATAAAAGAATTTCCATTTGGTAAAAAAAACCAAAAAGAAAAATATATAAAAGAAATAAAAGAATTTATAAAGTAAAGTTGAGGTGAAAAATGAATTATATAGACACCATAAAATCAATAAAAATAAATTCAAAAAGTATCATCGTTGATTACTTATATGACGGAAAAATAAAATATAATTTTAATATATTAGAAATAAAAAGCTTAATAGAAAAATTTATGAATAGAGTTTATAATTTTGGTCCAAAGTCATATAGTCTAGAAAGATGGGTATTTGAAAGATTATTTGAAAAATATAACTTTAAATTAAGTTATTTAGAAATAGCAGAAAAGTTTATAAAATTACATTCATATTTATCAAAGAGAAATCATAAAAAATATATTATAAAACATATAGTAAATGGAGAAATACAGTATTATTGTAATTTAAGAAAAAGATATAATAACTTATATTATGTTTATACTTTAGATAAAGAGAGGGCTAAAATAATAGATTATTTTACTTATATTTCATTAAAAAATAGATTAAATGATGAATATTATATAGAAGAAGTGGCATAAAAAGGCAGGTGATAATGTGTCATATTATAAAGTAAGTGGAATAAAAATATCTGAAAAATATATAAATACAAAAATTGCTATAAATAATGCACATCCAATAGAATATGAAAATTATAAAACTGAAAATAATATAATAAAAGTTATGTATATTTTGAGATTATTAGAAAGAGGAGATTTTCAATTCAACGATAAATTTTCTTCAATAGAAAAAATAGCATTTATTTTAACTTTAAAAAAATTTTATAAAAAAAGAAGAAACAGAAACTATGAACTCTCTATAAAAGATGCAGAAATGTTTTATAAAACTTTAAAAAGATTAAAACAATTAAAAGAAAAAAATCTTAAATTTATTATAGATTATAATGGAAGATATCTTAGAAAAGTAAATATACATACTTATAATTATAGTTATTCTATTGAAGATGCAAAACATTTTAAATTAGAGGAAGCATTAAGTATAAAAATGATAAATTGGTATAAAGAATGTAAATTGATAGAGGTAAAAAATGACAATTAAAAAAATTAAATTTTTAATGAATGAATACAAAATAGTTTTAAGAATTAATGATAAAGTTAAAGAATACGAGAATAATTATATAACACTATTTGAAATTTTAAATAAAACTTGGGATATAAAAGATATAAATTTATATACTAAAAGAGATGAAAAATTTATTATAACAATTTTAATGCTAAAAAAGAAAATGAAGAAAAAATATGGAGATTTAATTAAAATCGAAGAAATTGGATTAGAGATAGTTGAAGAATTTTTAAAATTATACAAAATATATTATAAATTAAAAAATAATAAAAATAAATATTATTTAAAAACAATAGATGGATGGTATATAACAAATGATAAAGATTCTATGTTTAAATTATTAACTGCAATAGCTAATAAATTAATTTTAGAAGAGTTAAGATATAAACAAAAATATATAATAGAATTAGGTTACGAAATGGAGTGATATAATGAAATTTTATTTATTATCAAATAATTTAGGAAATAGTTCAGAATTATCTGATTTATTTGTCATAGAAGAAAATGAAGAATACATAATGATAGCTGAAACTGGTAGAATTATAAATATTTTTTCTAAAGAAAAAATGGAAAGTCTTAGATATATGACAAATTATTTTAGAAAAGAAGTAGAATTATATGAGGTTTATTTAACTTTAAATATGGATGAAATTAAAAAAAATATAAAAAATGCAATGATTTTAAAAGAAAATAAAAAATTACTTAGAGAAGACAATGAGCAAAAAGAAAAAATATTAAATATATTAGGAGTATAAAATGAAAATAATAAAAAATGAAGATTTGATTGCAATAATTGGAAATAGTCTAGCAATATGTATAAGTGATGATTTTGAAGAAGCTATTATTTCTCCAAATTCAAAAACAATAGAAAAGGATATGTATAATAAAATAGAAGAAATAGAATTATTTGAATTATTATTAAACGAAAATATAGAATTATTTAGAAATACAATAATAAACGAAATAAAAAGTAATTTAAAAAAACTTCATTATTGTAAATTAAAAGAAAAAAAAGAATTTTTAAATGAAATTAATAATTTTTTAGATTTGAAAATAGAAATAAATTGGAGAGACCAAAAATGAAAATATATAAAAATAAGTATAATATAGAAGAAAATAATTCTATATTAATAATAGATGAAAAACAGATGTTAATAATGAAATTTTTATTAAATGAAGAAGATCAATATTCTATAAGATTCATAGATCTATCTTATAATTTAAAAGAAAAATTAAAAACAGAATACCAAGAGATAGAATTATTTGAATTCTTAATATGTATTGAAAATATAAAAAAAGGTGATTTAATATCAAAATTAATTGCAAGAATCATAAGAAGTAGTTTGCATAAAAAAATGAATAAAATGGATAATTTAATAGATTTTTTCAAGGAATATATAGGAACAAATAATGATTTAGAAGAGGTGTTATACAAAAAAAGAGAATTCCAAGATTATTTGTTTGAACTAAAAGAAAAATATAAAGAAAACTTGTAAATTACAAGTAGATAGCAAATTATTATATAATAAAAAAACGAGTTATAATTTAACTCGTTTTTTAAATTTTAAAAAGAGGAAGTGATACAATGAATTCTGTAGAATGGCTAGAAGAAAAAGGAGTAAAGGATAAATCTTTTGAAGAATATATAGAAACATTAGATTGTCATATAGAAAAAACAGAAGATGATATGATAGATTGGTTTTTAGATAATTATCAACCTAGTATGATAGTTAAAATAATTAAAGGAAAAATTAATACAAATTATGGAAATTGGCAATATATAGAAGATAAAGATATATGGATATATGAATATTAATTGGAGGATTTAATGTTTTTAGATAATGGAAATTTTAAAATTAATTTAAAAACTGATATTAACGAAATAGAAATAAGGGTAAATAAAGAAAGTGATATAGAAAAATTTAATAACAATATTGGTTTGTTGAAAAAAATGTATCCAGATTATAAATTTTATGTTAATTTAGATAATAAATTTAAATTAGATAATCTACAATTAAATGAAATAACAAAACTATCAAATCATGTAAATCAAAATGTAAAAATTTTAATTCAAATAAAAGAAATAACAGAAACTAAAACTAAGAATGGAAAATATATGTATACTATAATATCATCTTTGCCTGGTAAAAGAAAATATTTAACTTGTAAGATGTTTATAGAAAAACCCCTAAATGTCCAAAACCAAAAATATTATATAGTTGATGGAAAAATATCAGTAGGAGATCCAAAATTCATTAAAAAAAATAAAAGAAATTTAGGAAAAGAAATAGATTTATTTTTATCAATATTATCAATAGAGGAATATGTATTTGATATAAAAAATGAAAAAAAATATGAAATTTCAAGAGCAGAATTACATCTTCATACTAAATATTCAAAAAATGATGCATTTATTGACATAAATGATATAGAAAAAGCTTTTGATGAAAATAAACTACACGCTTTAGCGATTACAGATCATGGATGTGTATCATCATTTATTCCTTTTATTAATTCATTAAAATCTAAATATAAAGATTTAAATAAAAAAATAATATTAGGATGTGAATTTTATACATATTCACAAAAAGAATACAACGATAATATATCAAAAGAAATAACAAAATTAAATAAAGAATTAGATAAAATAATAGAAGAAAACTATGATAAAGAAATAGAAAATAAAGAACAATTATTAAAAGAATATAGGACTTCTAGAGATAGTGCTAAAAAAATATATAATAGAAAGACAATTTCTGAAGAAGAAAAACTAAAAAATTTAGATTTATATATAGAAATGGTAGATAAAATTAAAGATATACAAGAAGAAATAAAAATTATAAAAGAAGATAAAAAAAATAATGAAATAAATTTAACGCAATACAAAATAAAAATAAAGGAACTAGAAGATGAATATGATAAAAACAACAATATAGAAAGAGATCACTTAACTGTACTTTTATCATCTGAAGATATAGAAGAAGAATATAACGGAGAAATGATAAAAATTAACAAAGGCTTAGTGGAGTTATATAAATTAATTTCTAAATCATATTCAGAACATTTTTCTATACCAACAGATAAACAATTGAAAAAACAAGGTAAAAGACCAATGATATCTTATGAAGAAATATTTAATGAAAAAATAAGGAAATATTTTAAAATAACTTCAGCTTGTGCTTTTGGAAAACATATGAAATTAGCAGTAGAAGAAAAATGGGACGATTTTAGAAAATGGATTCATAATTTAGATGCAGTGGAAATTCAACCTTCTTGGAATAATTCTTATATGATAGAACATGATGAGTATAAAAATATAAAAACTATAGAAGATGTTTATAGACTACATAAAAAAATATATAAAGTCTGCAAAGAAGAAGGAGTTCCTTGTATTATTACTTCTGATGCTCACGTAAATGATAAAGAAGATAGAATATTTAGATCAGTTTTTAAAGAAGGTTATATTTCTGCAATTAAAAATAAAGTTGGAGAAATAAAAAATAATGAAAAAAGCGGAGAAGAAGATTTTTCCATAGATAAACAACCATTTATAATGTCGTATAATGACGTGATAGAAGATTATACAAAACAAGGATTTACAAAAGAAGAAATAAAAGAAATGATAGAAAATACAAATAAATTAGCAGATTCTTGTAGTAATGCTTTTGATATAACTATATTACCAAATAAATTATTTATTCCAGATTTTCCTGGAGTTGATTGTAAAACTGAAGTTCCAAGATTGGCTTGGGATTTTGCTATAAAAAAATGGAGTAAAGATGGAACAAAAGAAGGAATAGATCAAACTATAAGAGAAAGATTACAAAAAGAATTAGATGCAATAGCTTTAAAAGGATATGAAGTTTTATATTATATAGCTTATTGGATGTGTAGAAAATCAGAGGAAATGGGATACATAGTTGGATCGAGAGGATCTGCTGGAAGTATGTTGTTAACATATTGTTTGCAAGTAGGAGAAAACAATACTCTACCACCACATTATTATTGTAAAGAATGCCATAACGTAGAATGGGTTGATACTGAATTAGTTGGATTAGATTTAGAAGATAAACCTTGTGAAGAATGTGGAGGATGTATAATGATTGGAGATGGATTAAATATAGAAGCACAAAATTTCGTCGGATACCAAATGGACAAGACACCTGATATTGATTTAAACTTTTCTGAAGTTGTTCAAACTGAAATACATAAACAAATAATAGAAGTATTTGGGAAAGACAACGCTATAAAATCAGGAACTCAATCTTTTTATCAAGCCGATGCTTTAATAAAAGATGTATTTAGTCATATACCAAATATAAAAGAAAAAGTGAAAAATGAAGAATTTGATATAGATTATATGGCTAATGAGATAAAAACAATGAGAACAACAGGAGATCATCCTGGAGGTGTTCTTGTAAAACCAAATAATATACCTTTTGAATTTGTTACACCATTAGTTTATGTAGCAGATGACGGAAATAAAAAAACATTATCATCATTTATAGATTATCATAGTATAGAATCAAACCTTATTAAACTAGATGCATTAGGACATTCAGATCCAACAATGTTAAAAGAATTACAAGATTTAACAGGTATAGATTTTAAAAAAATAAAATTTAATAATAAAGAGTTGTATGAATCAATATTAAATCCAGAAATAATAGGAATAACAGATAAATCTAAATACCCTTTTCCAGCTACAACATTAGGAATATCGGAAATGAATACTGAATTTACAATGAATATGCTTTCAGAATTAAAACCTAAAAACATAACAGATTTAATATATTTTTCAGGTCTTTCTCATGGAACAAACGTATGGAATGGAAATGTTCAAAGAGATTTAATAATAAGCGGAGAAAGAAAAATAAACGAATGTATTCCTGTAAGGGATATTATTTTTCAACAGTTAACTAAAAAATATAATTTTGAACCAGAAAAGGCATTTATTATTTCAGAATCTGTAAGAAAAGGTAAAGGTATAAAAAAATGGGAAGAAGAGCTTGTTGAAAAATGTCCATATTGGTATATAGATATTATGAAACAAATTAGTTATTTATTTCCTAAAGCCCACGCCGCATCATATGTAATGAATGCTATAAGAATACTTTATTATAAAATATATTATCCACAAGCATTCTATACTTCAGCAATAAATAGATATGGAATTAACGATAATAACAATAGTACATTTGATTATATAAAGTTTTTTAAAAATATAAATACAATAGAAGATTTAAATAAATGGAAATCTTATATTTCTCATAGTACAGATAATCCGGCAAAAGAAAAGTCGCAAAAAAGAATTTCTGATTTACTATGGGAAATGAAACTAAGAGGATTTGAAATACATAAACCTGACTTCTCTGCTGAACCAACTTTGTGTACTACAAGTAAAAGAGATGAAAATGTTATTTTATTACCTCTTAAAAGTATATCTGGAGTAGGAGAAGTTGCAGCTTTAGATGCTTCTATTGCATATAAAGAATATGGAGATAAACTATTTGAAATGACAAGAGAAGAACTATCTCAATTAACTATTTTTGATAAAGAAAAACAAAAAAATAAAAAAGCGTTTGGTAAAAAATTTCTAGATGCATACTTTGATTAGATTAATTCCCTCTAATTAATATAGAGGGAATTTTTTTACGCCAGCGTATTTTAGACAGAGGAGTGATCAAGATCAAAACATTAAATTATGATATAGTTTTAAAAAATATATCTTTTGATGATAAAATTATATTATTAAAAACAGAAAATATAACACATAAATTAAATTTTAATACATATAATTTAACAGAAATTATATATAGATTAAACAAAACTCTTTCTTATGGAGGATATTTGATTTTAAATCAAATTAGAATTCACGAAGGGTATTCTAGTAAATTTATTTTATTATATGAAATGGCAAGGAAAAAATATATGAAAGAATTAGCAGCTGAATATTGTGAACCTAAAATATCTTTAGCTATAAAAATGGCTAAATATATTTTAAAATTAAATAATAAAATAAAAAATATAAATAACAAAAAAGAATATGCAATATATAATTTAAAAAATAAAAAATATATTAAAGTTGCTAGGAAAAATATAAAATATAATAATTTTCCTACTCTATATAATTTGGTAACAGCTTATTTAATAAAAAATAATTATTTATATCATGGAGAAAAGAAAGGAGTTTTAAAAATAAAAAAATGTATCCAATAAAAGAATTAATTATAAACAAAGAATTAATATCTATTAATCCTAAAAGCAGCATTAGTTGTAAATTTTTTAATAATAATATCATTGATTTAATAGAAATGTATAAATGGCTTAAAATATATCAATATAATATTTTTGATAGTATGATTTATATAATTTTAGAAAAGATAGAAACAAAATATAAAGATAAACATATACTATTCAAAATAAAACAATTTCTTAATTTATATACAATATACTCAAAAATAAAAAAAGATCAAAGATATGTATTATATGATATGAAAGAAAATATAGTTAAATACACTAAAACTTTATATAAAAATAAATATAAATATTTATTCGAACACCAGGGAACAAAAAAGATTGTTGAAGAAAAAATGGTTAATAATTTATTCGATACAATAAAATTAAAAAATAATTATATGTTATTAGATGAGCTATATTATTTTGATGATGAGTTAAAACCAAGACAAAGATTTAAAATAATAAAAGTTGTAAAATTGACTAAATAAAATAAATATTATAATAATATATATTAAGAGGGAAAATTTCTCTCTTTTTTTTTATTTTTTTATTTAAAAGGAGAACGTATGGATAAAAAAATAATAATAAAAGCAATAAGTGAATTAGAGAAATTAGTAAATAAAAAAATTATAACAGAATGGTATATAAATAATGATTATGAGATTTTTTATAAATATGATTTTTTTGGAGAAATAATAGAAGATTATATAAAAATACATAATTATTTAGAGATAGAATATAAAATTATAAAAGAAATTAAAGATAATGAAGAATATGCAATTCAAAGAGAAAAAGAATATATAAAAAATTGTTGTCCAAATTTAGGAGTGTATTAAATGGAAGAAAAAATAGAAAATTTTTTAAAAGAATTAAGTTATGATTCATTACAATTAAGAGATATAGATGATTATGAGATAGATTTTATTTTTGAAAAAGCAAAGGATGAAAAATTTAATAAAATAGAAATGCTTTTATTAGCAAGAACAATAGCGGACAAAAGAAGAATTTCAAATAATGAAACAGGAGAGAGAAGTTCTAGAAAGCCTAAAAAAGTATTATATATTCCAGAAAATAAAATTTTTAACTCAATTTCAGAATTAGCAAGATATTTATCAATAAAAAAATACATAATACAATCCGCTTTAAAAAAAAATACTGAAGGAAAATTTAAAATAATATAGTGAAAGAAGTGATAATGTGAATGAATTAATAGAAAAATTAAAGAAATATACGTTACAATATGCAATGGAAAATGGGATAGTACTGGAACATAATAATTTTGTAAGATGCTTATCTCCTGATCACGAAGATAAAAATCCAAGTATGAGATTTTGGGAAGAAAATAATATATTTCATTGTTTTAGCTGTGGAGCAAATTATGATATTTTTTCTTTAGCAAATTTATTAGAAGAAAAACCTATTAACGGTCCAGAATTTATTACAGAAAATGTATTTTATTTAGCTCAAAGATATGGAGAAGCATATGAACACTTAAAAAAAGAATTAACAGCAGAAGAAATACAAAAATATATTTATTTTCAAACAATGAAAACTTTTGCTCAATATATATTAAAAAATAAAAATATAGATTATTTAAAGCAAAGAAAAATTACAGAAGAAACAGCTCAAAAGCTATTAATAGGTTCAGTAAAAACATTTGAAGATTGTATAAAATATATGAAAGAAAATGGTTGTAATGAAGAAATAATGAAGCAAATAGGTATAACAAAATTTAAAGTTAACGAAAATAAAATGATTTTTATAATAAAAGATGAATGGGGAAGACCAGTTAGTTTCGTATCTAGAGAAATGAAAGATATTGAAAATCAACCAAAATATATAAATGGTGATGCAACTATTATATTTAATAAAAGTAAAATATTTTATTTATGGTCTGATATAAAAAAAGAATATAATTCTATGAAAACTTTAATAATAGTAGAAGGATATATAGATGCAGTAACTGCATATCAATATGGTTATAGACAGATAGTAGCATTAGGTTCAGCATCATTTACTGATGAACATATAAAAATTATAGAAAATAGCTCAAAGATAGAAAAAGTATCTGTAGCATTAGACAATGATAAAATTGGAAAACAAAGAATGGGAACATTGATAGAAAGAATCAAAGAACAGAAGACAAATAAAGAGTATAAATTTGCGGTTTATAAAGAATCAGGAAAAGATATCGATCAAATATTAAATGAACATGGTAAAAAAGTAGATTTGTTTTCTATTTTTGAATTAAAATCGTTATTTGATTATGAACTAATGAATATAAAGGAATCATTAGGGGAAGAATTAGAAGAATCAGTATTATTTGATAGATTTGTAAAAGTTATAGCAAAAACAAAAAGGCCAAAAGATAGAGAAGAACAAGCTAGAACATTATCTAGTTATTTGACTCAATACAGTTATAATACTATATTAGAAGAAATAAAATATATTCTTTCAGAAGATGAAAATAAATATAAAGAATCATTAAATACAATGGCAGATAGAGTAATTAAGGAAATAAAAAATAAGCCTGAATACATAGAAGGAATATTAGCAGAATTTAATGAAAATATAAAAGAATTAAATATAAAATTTAAAAGAGAAAATAAATCATTATTCGATGAAGCTGTAGATAATTTTGATTCTTTTGAAAATGACAAAAAGAATTTTAATTTATTTAATTGTGACTTTGGAATACCAGCGTTAAATGATCTTGATATATATCCAGGAGATATTCTTATTTTAGGAGCACTTCCTAATGTAGGAAAATCAACTCTTTTCCAAAAAATTACAAGAAATGCAATAATGAACAATGATAATGTAACTTTAATATATGTTACACCAGATGATCCAGCTGAAAAAGTCTATGCAAATTTAATTGCCTCTTTATCTGGTCTACCTAGAGAATATTGTAAAAATCCATACTATCATAAAGGTATAGGGTTAAATTCAGGACATAAAAATGCAAATAAATATTATGAAATATATTCTGCACATAAAAATAAATTAAGAGAATATATTTTAAATAAAAAAATAATAATATGGGATGTAAAAAATGGAATTGCAGAATGGAGAAACTTAGAAAATAAAATCAAAAGATTATCTCAAGATAAAGATTTAGAAAATAAATATAAACTTTTAGTATGTGATCCAGTAAACAAAATAGAAGTAGAAGGAGCTAGCAATGATAATGAAGCTATTGGTTTATTATCTTCTAGATTAAAAAAAGTATGTGAAAATAACAAAATAATGGCTTGTTTAAATTTTGAATTAAATAAACTAAGAAATAATACAAAATTATCATCATTTAATTTATCTGGATCAAAAAGAATGTTTTATGATGCAAATGTTTTATTATTTATGTATAATCCAACTAGAAATTTACAAGAATTTGCTGGAACAGAAAATGAAACTAAAATGAAATGGAATTTAGAAATAAATGGAAATTATTATAAACAGCCTATTTTATTTACAATTCAAGAAAAATCAAAAAACGGAAATGAAGAAATGAATGCTAAACCTTATTTTTATAAATTGAATACATTTACTTCAGATTTAATACCAATAGATATTCATAGTGAAGAACATAGAAAATATGAAGAAATATGGTATGATGAATGGTCAAGATTATATACATCTTATAGAGCTTAAAAAATATAGAATTAAAAAAAAGCTAACTATTTTATTAATAGTTGGCTTTTTTTATTTTAAAGTAAGAAAGGAATGATAATAGAAAAAATGAAACTACATATTACAGAACATAAGAATAGTAAATTAAAAGGAATAGCAAGTATAAATACTAGTAGTTTAATAAATTCGTTTTGTAACAAAATAGGTTGTAGAAGTTTAAAAAGAAAAGACAGAAATAAAATATCAGTATGTGAATTATGTTATTCTGAAAAAAATGAGGTATTAAGGAAAGCGTTAGAAAAAAAATTAATAAATAATAGTAAACTCTTATCAGAAAAATTATTGGATGATAAAGAAATTCCGTTTTTGAATTATGCATATGTTCGATTTCATAGTTTCGGAGAATTAATCAATGATATACATATGCATAATTTTTATAAAATAGCATTAATGAATCCACAAACTAAATTTTGCCTGATGACAAAAAGATATGATTTAGTTGTTAAATATCCTAAATTAAAAAATGTTATTTATATAGCATCAAGTCCTATAATTAATAAAAATATAAATAATTATTTTAATTATTTTGATAAAATTTTCACTGTTTATTCAAAAGAATATGCAAATAAAAATAATATAAAAATAAATTGTGAAGGGAAAGAATGTATTATGTGTAAAAAATGTTATACGAGAAAAGGTTCTAAAGAAATTAATGAAATATTAAGAAAATAATCCTTAATTTAACATTAAGAAAAAAATATTTTAAAATAGAATAAATTCAAAAAAAGAGGTGTAAGAGTTGGCTAAAAAAAAAGAAGTAATAAATACTGAAGTAAAGAGTAAAAAGGAAAGACTTTTAGAAAAATTATTAGAAGAAAAAAAGATAGCAGAAAAAGCTGAAGAGACATTAAAATTAGGATTTTTAGAAGATTTTAACGAAGTAAAAAGAGATAATTATAAGATAACAGGAGTGTTAGGATATGATTTAAATGTTGGAGGATTAAAAAGAGGAGCATTTCATGTAATTTATGGAGACGCCTCGACAGGAAAGACTACAACAATTTTAAATTTATTAGAAGGAATACAGATGACGCAACCAGATGCTATAACTTTATATTTGGACGCAGAAACAACTGTTGATGAAAGATTTTTATCTAGGATGCCATATTTGAATTCTGAAAATATCATATTCTTAAAAGAACAAACTGCAGAATATGCTTTAGATAAAATTGTAGAATATGCTAAAGAAAATTTAGTTGATTATATTGTTATTGATTCTGTTGATTCATTAGTATCTAAAAAAGAAACAGAAAAAGGATTAGATGAAGCTGTTATGATGGAAAAAGCTAGAGTTCTATCTAGAGCATTACCAATACTTCAGTCAGCTTGTAGAGAAAATAATTTAACAGTAATTTTAATTCAACAACTTAGAACAAAAATGTCAGGAATATTTGTATCAGAAGGAAGAAGTGGAGGAAACGCAATGAAATTTTATCCTTCTACAGTAGTTAAATTATCAAATATAAGTAGCCAGAATGAAACTGATAGTAATGGAAAAATATCTTCTAAATATTTAAAAATAAAAAATGAAAAGTCTAAAATAGGAAATCCTTATGCAGAAACTTATAGCTTTATTAATACAAGCTCAGATAAATCATCAATAGATAGAATAAAAGAATGCTTAAATTATGCTTGCGACTTATCATTAATTGAAAAAAAAGGAGCTTGGGTTTATATTCCTGATGAAAATGGAGAAATAAAAAGTTTTCAAGGAATAGCAAAAGCTCAAGAAGAATTTAAAAAAGATATAGATTTATACTCTTTAACAAAGTTAAGAATTTATGGAAAAATGTTGGATCCTGAAATATTTATAATTAAGTTTGATGAAATAATAGAGTATTTAACTACAGAAAATAAAATGATGAAAAATAAGAAGGTAGATTTATTAAAAGCTATAGGAAGAGAAGATTTAATTAATACTAAAGATTATGAAGAGTTTAATTTAGATGAACCAAAGCCAGAAGATTATATGGAAGAAGAAACTTATAAAAAAGCCAAATTCCAAATGTTAACAATAAAAGAAAAAGAAGAATATTTAAAAGAAATAGAAGAAAAAAATAAAGTAATAGAAATAAAAGAAGTATAGGAGGAATAAAATGTATAATAATAACAATAATAATAATAATAACAGAAATCAAAACGGAAACATAGGAGCTTTATATAAATTAGTTTCTAAAGACGGAAAAACATATTTAAAAGGAAAAATAAATGGAGAAGATGTTGTTATATATGCTAATACATTTAAGAAAGAAGCTAAACATCCTGATTATATTGTTTTAAAAGCATATAATACTACAAATAATAATGGAAATAACAATAAATCATATGGAAATAATTATGGTTCAAATAATAGAGGAAAAAGCTATAATAATTATCAAAATTCAGGAAATAATTATGGATATACTAAACAAGGGCAATCTTATACTGGAGGTAATGTAGATAATATTATTAAAGAAGAGAATGATTTAAATGGAATCGACTTCTAATAAAATAATTATAATTTTTGAGCCAAATACACTAGTAACAAGTGAAGAAATAAAATCTTCACTTGTTTTACAAAGAAGATATAGTGATATTTTTGTAATAGATGAAATAGCAAAAAATTCAGAATTATTAAAACCTTATAAATATTTATTAGATTGCACTCAAAACAATAAATTATTTCATAAATATTTGTCAAATAAAAAAGGAATTTTGATTAAAGAGAAATATGAATATATAAAAACAGCAACAAATAAAATAATTATGCCAGGACCAAATATTTCTCAACTAACTATAACAAAATATTCTACTAATAAAGAAATAAAAGATTTATATGAAAAAAACAAAGAAGAATATTATAATAAAATATTATTTTTAACATATAAAGAACCAGAATATAAAAATAAAATAGAATTTGAAAATTCTATAAAAGAAGGATTAGATTTTACTGATTTTGTAACAAAAAGTAAAAATCAAAAAAGATATAAATTAATTAATCAAATACCAGAAAATAAAGAGGAAAATACAATATATGTAACTCCTGAAAATATAGAAATTTTACATAAATTAATAGAAGTATCTAAGAATATATTATTTTAAGAGGTGAAAACAAAAATGAAGAAGCACGGCTCTTCTATAAACATAGATGAAAATATAGATAATTTATTTTTGCTAATATATAGTACTTCCGATGTATTTAATGGCTTGATATCTTATTTATATTTCAAGATATTAAATATGACGCCAAAAGAATATTTTAATTTAGAAGATGAAAATAATTTTTTTTCTAAAGAAGAAATAGAAGAAGAAAATAAAGATTTCTTAAAATATGAAGAATTTAAATTTAGTAAAACAATAAATGAAGATATAAAAAAAGTAATAGAATACATACGAAATGACGCTATTAATAATAATATTTTAAAAAAAATGTCTAATTATTATTTTATTATAAATTATGACAAATACGATTCAGAATATATTATTAAAAAAATATATAATTTTTATAAAGGAGAAAAAATAAATGAAATTAACTAGCGAACATATTACAAAGCAATTATCTGAAAAGAAAATAATATCGGTACCTATGAGTGCAATTAGTTCAAGGGATATTAATCCTAGAAAAGGAGGATTAATTGCTGAAAATTTAGATGCACTAATTGAAGCTAAAGGGGAATTTCCTGAAATATTTCTTGGATTATATGAAAATGAATTAATAATAATAGATGGTTGGCATAGATATACAGCTAATCAAAGAAATGATATAAAAGAAATTAATGCTTTTATTATGGAATTTGATTCGATATCTGACATGAAATTACAAGCTTTTAAAGCAAATGTAAATCATGGTATTAAATTAACAGATATAGATATTGCTATAAATTTATATGAATTTTATTTGGAAAAAATAAAAACTGATGCAACTGTATCTGTAAAAAAATTAATATCAGAACTAGGAGTTAAAGAAAGAAGAGGAAGATCTTTATTTGCATTTTCTGTAATACATAAAGAAATTTTAGGAGAAATACCTAATGAAATAAATAATATTTCTTTTTACGAAGAATATTATAGTCTTTTAAAAAAGAATAATGAAATAATAGGTTCTATATCAGAAGAATTTAAAATAAAATTTAAAAATTTTTATAATAGATATAAAAATTTACCTAAATCAGAATTAAGATTAGCAATTAATGATTTTGCAGAAGGAAAAGATTATTTTGAAGAAAAAGCTAAAGCTGAAGCTGAATTTGAAAGAATGCAGAAAGAAGATTGGAAAAAGAAAGAAGAAGAATATGAAAAAATAAGTAAAGAAGATTTAATCGATAGAACTGGTAATTCTACAACATTAAATGAAGTTAATCCCATAATAAAAGAATTAATAGAAAATCATGAAGATAAAGAAAAAGAAGAATTAATAAATAAAGAAAAAGAAGACATCCAAGAAATAATAAAAGATAATAAGAAAGTATCAATTGATAAATATATTGAAGAAATAAAAGATGTTTTAACAAAAGTTAAAATGTTGTGTATAAAAGATAAAGCTATTATAACAAAAGAAAATAAATTATCAATAAATGAAATTATGGATAATTTAGATGAGTTAGTTACAGATTATTCAGGGAGTTAATTATGATTTCTAAAGCTCATAAACACATGCATATTATTTTAAAGAAAATTTCAAAAATGTTTAATGTAGAATTATTAACAGAAGTAAAAGAGGGAAGTAAAAGATATGATTTTTACTTCCCAACAAATCCCCCTATTGTAATAGAAGTAGATGGGGATAATCATCAATTAAAAAAAGCAGATGGATTTTTTTTTAAAAGTGACGAAAGTTTAATTAAATATAAATTAAATGATTTAGAAAGAGAAAGATTTAAAAGATTGGGAAAAATAATACTATTTAGATTTTCTGATAAAGAATTTCCTAGTATATCAGAAATATTAGATATATTAGGAGATCAAAATATAGAAATACTTAAGAAAGGAATAGATAAACAAAATGCCTACGCAAAATCAATTATTAAAAATAGAGAATATTCTGAAAGAAGAAAAGAGCAAATTAGAAAATTATCAGAAAAATTTAAAAAATAATATAATTATGGGTTTAGATTTATCAAAGAATTGTCCTGGAATATCTATTGTTGATATAAACACAAGTAAAGTAATATTTATAGATAAATATAAACAAAAAGGAGATAAAGACTTTTTTTTTAGAATGATAGAAATAAGAGAATGGCTATATGAAATTATAAAAACATTTAAAGTAAAAAATATAATGTTAGAAGCCCCATTTATTAGTGCTAAAACAGCAAAAAGTAATAATACATTATTAAAAATGCACGGAATGTTAGGACATTATATGATGTCTTTAGGAACTAATATTTATACTATTTCTCCAACATCAGCTAGAGCATTTTTAAAAATAAAGCCAAACAAGAAAGAAATAGCTTTTGAATATGTAAAAGAAAATTTTCCAGAATTAAGATTAAAAGATTTTAAAAATGATAATGATATAGCTGACTCAATAATTATTGCTTTAAGTTTTTTTAGTGAGAAAAAACAACTTTTAAATTAAAAAATATATGGAGGTGAAATAGATGGAAAAAAATATAATAAGACAAATGTATTGTGATGAAAATTCTATTAAATATAATAGCGTAATTGATTATTCGCAAATGATAAATAAAATTAAATTTAACAATATGAACAATGAAATTGGAGAAAACTCTTTTTATAATAGAGAAGATATTAGACTTATAACTGAAGAAAAATATTTTTCTCCAAATGAATTAGGGTTTAAAATAATAGGTAAACCTTATTTAAGAATAGGAGCTTGCAATAGACAAATAGCACTAAAATTATTTGGGGCAATATCTGAAGATAAAGATCTTAATGTTTATGAAACAATAGAAAGGAATAATTTAATAAAAAAACAATGGGAAGAAAAATTAAAATATTGTAATTTATTAATTGAATTGCCAGAACCTGAAATAAAAAATATATTTGGTTTAAATATTAAAAGTTTTGAAAAATATATTATAAAAGATGTATTAAGAGAAAAAGAATATATATTAATGATAAAACCTGTAAATGATACATCGTATATGATTAAAGAAACTATATTTACAAATAAAGAGATAATGAATATACACATTCCTGAAATTTTAATGAATATATTTTATTTTAAAAAGCCAGTAAAATTATTATATGTAGGAAAAAATAATACTGAAATTTTTGAAGAACATAATATAGGTATAAAAGATGGATATTTGGTAGAAAATGGTAAAGAATATGATTATTTTAATATAAATGATTTAATTAGTGATTCTCTTGAAATGCAACAATTAATAGAAGAAAATAAAATACCTAATAAAAGTTATTTAATAGATTCTATTTTAAAAATACAAGAAGTTTCCGAAATGGTGAAATATAAAATAATAAATAACAAAAGTGGGAATTCTATTTTAAATGGAGAAAAATATACTAGTTTTCAATGTACAGATTGTAAATATAGAAAAATTTGTGAAGAGTTAGGAGATGGTATATTTGAATCAGAAAACAAAAAATAAATTAGGTGGTTAAAATGATTTCGACAAGTTCTTCTTTTAAATATTTATTAAATAAATATTCAACAAATGAAGCGGCAACATTAATATTAAAAGAAATAAATAGATTTGAATTAGAAATAGAATTAAATAAAATAAAATTATCTAATATAAATAAATCTAATTATAATTTAATGTTAGAAACTAGTCTAACACATATAGATTATTCTGATAAAATGTTAGCTTGGTGTACTCAATTAAAAATTAAAGTAAAAACTAAAAAACATTTATGTGAAAAAAAATTAGAAAGAGAAACAATTATATTAAATAGAGAAATAGATCAATGTCAAGAAATAGCATTAATGACGTCAAAAACAGAAAAAGCATCTATGAAAAGTAAAATACTCAAAGAAAAATTGTTAAATTTACAAGAAGATTATGATGAAACAAAGCTTGACTACGAAACTGCAGATGCTTTTGTAAATGAAATATCAAATTTTAGAGAAAGCAGATATGCATATTATCAAGCTGTAAAAAATATACAATTAGAAATATAATACGCCGGCGTATTTATGAAGGAGTAAAATGGAAAAAAAATTATATGGAGCTATATATATAGAGAATAGAAAAATTCTTTTATGTAAATCAGAATATTTTAAAAAAATTACAATACCTTTAAAATATGATGAATATGCTAAATTTGAAACAATGTTAAAAAATGAATTTGGAATATTTCCTTTTTTAACTAAATTATATAAAGAATATGAAGTACCAGTAATTATAAATGATGAATATATTAATACAAATATTCATCCATTTAAAATAGAAGAATACCCTGATTATACATTAAAAGAAGAAATAGAAATAGATGAATCAGGAGAATATACTGAAAAAGATTATTATTCTTATGAAGAAGCATTAGAATTATATAACGAAGATAAAATATCAGAAAATACATTTAATATAATTTTATTATTAAAAAAAGAAGGTGTCTTAAATTAATAGTTGGAAAATAATAGAAATTATTTTAAAAAAACCTTTAGAAGAAATAATTGATATTACTACGGGAAATTGGAAGTGTAATTTGTGTAAAGATAAGAAAAAATATATAAGCAAAGAATCAGCTATTGCAGCTTTAAAAGAAAAAATAAAAGAAAAAAACCTCTAATTTGTATAAGTGCATTTTATATTATACAATAAATTTATCATAAAATTGTCTGCATTTATTTAAATAAAAAGAGGTGAAATAAAATGGCTTGTAAAAAGAAAAAAGGTGGAAAATAATAATGAAAAGTCGTAGAAATACGACTTTTTTAATCTTAAAATAACACAAAGGAGAATAATGAATACAAATTTACATTTTAGTAGTAATAAACAAGATTGGACAACACCTAGTGAATTTTACAATAATTTAAATAAAGAATTTTATTTCACTTTAGACCCATGTTGTTATAAAGAAACAGCACTATGCAAAAATTATTATACTTTACAAGAAGATGGATTAAAGCAAAGTTGGGAAGGACATAGAGTATTTTGTAATCCGCCATATGGTAAAGAAATAAAAAAATGGGTCGAGAAATGTTATATTGAATCAAAAAAAGAGAATACATTAGTAGTTCTTTTAATTCCTGCAAGAACGGATACAACTTATTTTCATGATTATATATATAAACCAGAAAATGAAATAAGATTTATTAAAGGAAGATTGAAGTTTGGTGGATGCAAAAATCCAGCTCCTTTTCCTAGTATGGTAGTTATATTTAATAAAAATAAGAAAAAAATATGTAAATAATTAATTGTAAATATGAGGTGATTAAAATTTTAGAAGTTATCAAAAGAGACGGAACTATAGTTACATTTGAAAAAGACAGAATAATAAAAGCTATTAAAAAGGCAGCAAACCAAATTAATAGACCAGAAATTGATAATTTGGCAAATAAAATAGCAATACAAATAGAAAATATGGATATAAAAAAAATGCACGTAGAAGATATACAAGATATAGTTGTAAAAAAACTTATGGCTTCTAGTGAAAAAGATATAGCAATAGCTTATCAAAGCTACAGAACTATAAAAACGGATATAAGAAACAAAGAAAAAAGTATATATAAAAATATATCTGAATTAGTAAATGCTTCAAATAAAAATATCTTAAATGAAAATGCTAATAAAGACTCAAGAACAATATCAGTACAAAGAGATTTATTAGCAGGAATATCTTCAAAGGATTACTAC
>OGJM01000185.1_pt1 | contig 46988 bp, 44 predicted proteins | sample 1572281 | NCBI WGS metagenome assembly OGJM01 (sample SAMEA2582147, study PRJEB24529) | metagenome | reverse complement strand
AAATCGTAGTATTCACGGCATAGGTTACGGCAGTTTAGAGCAAGGTCTGAAGGCATAAGTGAAACCTTTAAATCAGGTTTCAAACCAACCAAAGCAGCTTTTTTAGAATCAAAACGATCATTATGTACTTTTCGTATGTTGATGTTTGTGCTATTCTTAGTGATGATAGGATTAATAACAGAGCAGTTAAAACCCTTATCACGAAGATAGCAGAAGAGTGGGTAATGATAAATTCCCGTGGATTCGAGGAAAATGCGACTTTCCAAAGAATACAACTCTTCTGCTTCTTTTATTTTAGAAACAGCGGTTGTAAGGGAATCAATACTGCTATGTAGGATTTTGTAAGGTTTTCCTACGAATTGTTGGTTTGGAAGTGCTATAGACATCCAGGAGAAGTCAGCACCGACATCAATACCAACAGAGATGAATAAATCATCGAGATTAAAGATAACTTTGTTTGACATGAGCAATAGCTCCTTTCTGATAGGAATCCATTTCCAATCTGGCAGGTACACAACCTAGCGCGTTATTCGGGTATGGCCTTCCGGCTCCCAACCAGCTAAAACATAAAACCCTGTCGAATGGACTAATTGACTTCATTGTAGGTATCAGTCACAAGAGTGACTTCCCAAGGAGGTGAACATTCTTTGTCCTATCCTAAGAGATAATACCTTATGTTTTATCTGGTGTCTATCAGGAACCGTCAGACATGATCATTATTACGGATAACATCTGATGAAGGAAGAACCCCTTCTTCTGTTATCTGATTTATAGAAACTTATTAACCAAGTAGTCTTGATTGACTACATCATTATTATACTAGGAGGTGATGTTTTGACAGTAATCAAAAACCAAAAGTCAAATACTTACGAGGTAAGAACCTATTATAAGGACTGGACCGGCGTAAGAAAGCAGAAGACGAAAAGGGGATTTAAACGCAAATGTGATGCCCAGGAATGGGAAAGAGCGTTTAAATTAAAGGAGAATTTGAGTCTGGATATGTATTTTGAAGATTTTGTAAATCTTTATCTGAATGATATCAAATCCAGAATCAAATATAATACCTGGCTGACGAAAAAGCATATCGTAGAAAAAAAGATTCTCCCATATTTTTCGAAAAAGAAGTTGCAGGAGATAAAACCTTCCGATATTCGACAATGGCAGAATACCATGATGAACTATCGGAATAAACAAGGAGAAGGCTATTCACAGGTCTATCTAAAGACCATCCATAATCAGCTGAGTGCAATTTTGAATCATGCAGTTAATTTCTATGATTTGAAAAGCAATGCTGCACGCAAGGCAGGATCTATGGGAAAAGAAAGAACAAAAGAGATGCTTTTCTGGACAAAAGAAGAGTATATGAAGTTCATTGAAGCGGTGGCGGATAAGCCAATCTCCTTTTATGCATTTGAAATTCTATATTGGTGTGGAGTGCGTATGGGAGAGTTGTTAGCACTGACACCGGCAGATTTCGATTTTCAGGCGTGTACTATCCGGATTAATAAATCTTATCAAAGATTAGAGGGGAAGGATATTGTTACGGATCCTAAGACAGCGAAGAGTAATCGTATGATCACCATGCCGGAATTTTTAAGCGAGGAATTAGAATCGTATATAGGAATGCTGTATGGTTTAAATGAAAATGACAGGATATTCCAAATTTCAAAAAGCTATCTTCATCATGAAATGGATCGTGGTGTGAAGTTGTCAGGAGTGAAGAGAATACGAATCCATGATTTAAGACATTCTCACGTGTCATTGTTGATCAATATGGGATATTCTGCGGTGGCAATTGGAGAAAGGGTAGGGCATGAAAGTGTGGAAATTACATATCGATATGCGCATTTGTTCCCGACAATCCAAACAGAGATGGCGGAAAATTTAAATCAGGAAAGAGAGGAATATCTGGATGAGTGAAAAAAATAGGGATAATAAGAATCGGTGGCGTAATGTAACCATAGCATTTCGAATGTCTCCGGAAGAAAATGCAGAGTTAGATTTAAGAGTAAAGCTTTGTGGATATCAGACGAGACAAGAATATATCATTGAAAGCGTTTTACATCAAAAAGTCACAGCGGTAGGAAATCCGTTGATGTTAGTACAGTTTAGAAAACAGCTTCGAGGGATTGAAGAGGAACTGAAAAGGTTGACTACATTAGAGGATGCCGATGAAGAGTTGTTTACACCTATTCGAACAATGTTGGAGATATTAAATGCATTTGCAGAAGAAAGAAACTATGAAAGAAGGAAAAAAGAAAAAGCCCAGAAATAATCTGAGCAAGTTTCCTGATCATCAGAATAACTGATATACCATCCTAACAACTTGAGTATATCACAAAATTGTTGTTGCAACAATTGTTAAATTCTGTTTGCCAGGGACTTGCCCGGTTGGGCAGGAGGTGGAAATGGAAGATAATTATAGAGAAGTAAAAAAGGCAGAACCATGCCTGAAATTGATCCACATGGATCAGGTTGAAGTGGAAGAAATCGAATGGCTCTTTTATCCGTTCATACCATATGGGAAGGTCACCATTATTCAGGGAGATCCTGGAGAGGGGAAGACTACTGTGGTGTTGCAGATCATTGCAAAATTAACAAAGGGTGAACCAATACTAAATGAGATAACCGAAGAAGAAACAGGTGTAGAGCCAATCAATGTGATTTATCAAACAGCTGAAGATGGATTGGGCGATACGATCAAACCAAGATTGTTAGCGGCAGGGGCAGATTGTTCCAGAGTCTTGGTGATTGATGACCAGGATCAGCCATTAACAATGGTAGATGCAAGGCTGGAAGAAGCGATTATACAGACGAAAGCAAGACTTGTAGTATTAGATCCAATTCAAGGCTTTCTAGGGGCTGGTGTTGATATGCATAGGGCAAATGAGATTCGTCCATTGATGAAAAGAATTTCTGTATTAGCAGAGAAATATCAATGTGCCATTATTCTGATCGGTCATATGAATAAGAATAGTAATGGAAAATCATCCTATCGTGGATTGGGTTCTATTGACTTTCAAGCGGCAGCAAGAAGCGTGTTGATTGTTGGAAGAGTGAAAGATGAACCGGAAATGCGAGTGATCTGTCATGTAAAGAGTTCGCTTGCTCCGGAAGGAGATGCTATTGCTTTTCGATTAGACAAAGAAAAAGGATTCCATTGGATTGGGAAATATGACATTAGTGCAGAGGACTTATTATCTGGTGATGGACGAGGACAAAAGATCCGAAGTGCGAAAGAATTTTTAAAAGAGATCTTAGAGAATGGCTCAATGGAACAGGCAAAAATAGCGGAAGAAGCAGAAGAACGAGGAATTAAAAAGAAAACACTTTGGAATGCGAAGAAGGAATTACAGATTGATTCTGTGAAGATAGGAAATAAATGGTTCTGGATGTTGCAAGAAGAGTAAAGGAAGATGGCAAGATTACCATATCTTAAAGAATAGGGAATCTTGCCACCTTGAATAAAAAGGAGTGAAGCGATGAAAAAAGTACAGATTGATTATGGACTGTTTCGAAAATTGATCTTTTATCATCTGGGTTCAGATGATCAGTATGAAGAAGATATTCGAAATGGTTTGGAAGAAAAATTGGATGCATTAGTCAGACATGAACTCTATACGAAGTATAAGACTGCTCCTTCTGAGGAAGAGCAGGAGAAAGCACGACAGGAATATTTAGATAAGCGTGGAGTGACAGCCAGTTATCGATGGTGATGTTTGTTTTGGGAATATAGAACAGGAGCGTGGCACGCACCTGTATCATACCAAACAAGGAGAATTGCTGTAGGGTGTAGCCGATACAGCACTGGCTGATTTGAAAGCTCCCGGCAGGGCGCAATGGTACTTTTGATGGACGTTAGGCTGTCGAAAGTGCTTTTGCGTTACTTTTGACAAAAGTAACAAAACATAATCGCCATATCTGGCGTTTTAAAATGAATGAAAGGAGATTTATTGAAGAGGACAATTAGTTTTATGACAGGGAAAGGCTCCTTAAACCATAATAGTAGAAAATTTCATGCAAAGAATACGGATCCGAAAAGAACTCATTGGAATGTTGAATATTGTAATGAAGATATCAAAGACGTATATCATGAATTGTTTGATGAAGCCTTGAAGCGCTACAACGATAAACAGACTCGAAAAGATCGTAAGATAGATGATTATTATGAAAAGATACGTTCCGGGAAACAAGAAAAATTATTCCATGAGGTTATCATTCAGATTGGTGATAAAGATAATATGGGATCAGAAACAGTGGAAGGACAACTTGCTGCAAAGGTACTGGATGAGTATATGAAAGGATTTCAAGAACGGAATCCTACGTTACGAGTATTTGCTGCTCATCTGCATTTGGACGAAGCAACACCACATCTACATATTGATTTTATCCCTTATGTTACAGGAAGTAAACGTGGACTTGATACACGGGTATCATTGAAACAGGCATTGTCAGTCCTTGGTTTCAAAGGCGGTACGAGAATGGAGACAGAATTAAATCAGTGGGTGGCGGCTGAAAAGGAGCAGCTTGCCTCAATTATGTTGGAGCATGGTATTGAATGGGAGCAGAAAGGCACACATGAAAAGCATCTGTCTCTGTTGGATTTTGAAAAGCAGGAACGTGCAAAGGAAGTGGCGGCACTTGAAGAGCAGAAAGCGGACTTAGAAGAGCATAATGCTACTATGCAAGAAGTCAATGAAAAATGGCTAGATCATTTGAAAAATATTGAGCAGGATATATCTTCGGCTCAGGAAAGCTTGAAAGAAGCCGATAAGAAGGCAGAACGGGCAAAGAAGAATAAGGCACAATATGAGAAAAAGCTAATGGAGATTGCGCCTATGGTAAAAGAGATGGAACGATTTGCAGAGAAATATTCTGCCGATCCAGAGGAGGTGCTGCCGGAGGCTGGAACGTTGGAAACGGGGAAAACCTATCGGGAAAAGAAAGCAAAGCCGCTGATTAAGAAGATTGTGGTGGTGTTGAGGTCGGTTTATCGGGCATACCTTGATCTTTCTAGAAAGTTTAGTGATATGCAAAAATCTTATGATAGGGCGTGGAGCAAGGTGAATTTGCTTACTGCCCGTGTAGAAGAACTTTGGAATGAAAACAAAGTCCTAAGGGAAAAACTGGGGGATTTTAATCGAGTAGAACGGGCTTTGGGAAGAGATACGGTTGAAATGATTGTTCAGAGGGAGAAAAGTCTGGAAGAAGCACAGAGAATACAAAATCGAGAGAGGAAAAGGAAGATAGACAGAGAGGGTAGATGAAGAAACATTTAGAGTGCTTTCGTGGTTTGGTTCTTGTGGATAATAAGTCGATTATGTGGTAAAATCAAAGAGCAAAGATAAAAACGCAACGTAAGAGGTAATCTCTTGCAGAGCCGGTAGGTAGCCCGGCCGCACCGTCTGGTGTAAGTAACCCTCCCTCCTTAGGGTCGTCCGTTCTTTGTTCATTACAATCATTTTTAAGGAGGAATTGTCATGGACAAAGTAGTAGGCAGATTAACAGTATTTTTTGAGCAACCATTCTGGGTAGGCGTTTTTGAATGTATATCGGAGGGAAAGCTCTCTGTATGCAAGGTTACGTTTGGTGCGGAACCGAAAGACTATGAGGTATATGATTTTGTCTTGAAAAATTACTATGAACTAAGATTTAGTCCGGCTGTGGCAACCGATGTAAAGGAGACTGGGCGTAATCCGAAACGGATACGGCGAGAAGTGCGAAAACAAGTACAGAATACTGGAATAGGTACAAAATCGCAGCAGGCTTTGAAATTACAGCAGGAGCAGTCGAAAACTGAGCATAAGACTATGAGTCGGGAGCAACGGGAGGCGGAGAAGCAGCGGCAGTTTGAATTGAAACAGCAGAAAAGGAAAAAGAAGCATAGGGGCAGGTGATACTGATTATGCTTCAGTAAAAAGAAGGATATTGTTTAAATGTTAGGAAGGAAAGTACTTTCAGATAAATATGTAACAAAGCTATATACAATTTTCAAACAGAAAAAGTGGAAGATACAGGAAGATGGAGATTATTCAGTCTTTGATCGATTTTGTAGTAGGTTAGCAGAGTTAGAAAATGATGAAGAAAGAGATTTAATAATTGAACTTACAAACGAATTTCTGTGGATTCAGTCTAGCATGTATGAAGAGTATTTATTGAAAGCATTAAAAAAGTTATTTAAAAGTAAAGAGTGGGAACCAGAGAAAGGGAAAAATATTTATATATGCCCGTTATTAGCAGCAAGGGACTTTGGAAAATTAAAAAGTAGTACGTATATGTTGTACTTGTGTCAAAGTATTTTAATGCGTACATATTCTGAATTTCAAGAAGAACAGATACGTATTTGTGAGACACCAGAAGTATTAAAGGCACATGAGGATAGGATAGGATCATTAATTTTGATAGATGATTTTATTGGGAGTGGGGAAACTGCTCTAGAATGTTTAGAATATTTGAATTTTTTAAATAAGAAAATACATATTGTCTCTTTGGTAGCACAAGAAGAGGGAATAAATAATATAAGTAAAGAAAACGTTTCGGTATTTACTGCGGTGTCAAGAAAAAAAGCTATAACTGATGCATATCCTGAATCAGAAGCAAAAGAGAAGATGGAAGAAATGATAAAGATTAGTACACGATTACATGCGCCTAAGGGGATGCATTTGGGCTATGCGAATACAGAAAGTTTAGTGGCAATGATAAAAACACCTAATAATACATTTCCTGTGTATTGGTACGAGCATAAAAAAAATTCTTATGCACCATTTGTAAGAAAAGAAAATGTAAAAGTAATAAGGAGTTAGGTGAAATGAGAGAATCGATAGAGTTTTTAATATTAGATACAATAAAAAAGCATTCTTCTATTATGCCTTTATTTACTGCGGGATATTCCTATTCAAAGGTCATTGAGTGGGTTCGCCAGTTAGAAAAAGATGGAAAAATATGTTATGATGAAATGGAACAAAGAACACTAAGTGAATCAGGTTTGGCTAGATGGGGAATTATAAAAAAGAAAAAAAATCACTTTACAATTTTGCCATTAAATAGTTACAAAGTGAAGAAGTTAGACATAGACGAAATATATTTACCGTGATATAATATTAAGCAACCTTTGGAATCTTTAGACTTAGCACTTATGTGCGGGATTAGCGAGTCGTTAATCTTTGAGGAACTTACTTTTCGAGCCGGAGTAATACTTGTCCATGATTTTACAGGAGTAAAATCCTGAACAAGTATTACGGGTCGTGATTTTGTTCCAAAATCACTCTTATATTTCTTTTCTATCGAAAAGAAATATACGATATTTTTGGTAAAGATTTCAAAGGTTTTTTAAATGGTGAGAAAAATGAAATGGATAGAGTATAAATCAAAATTTATTGAGGTTGCGCAAAAAAATAATAAAAATAAAAAATATTGTGATCGATGGCTAAAATATGCAAGAAATTTGTGGGAACGTGATGTGCCTATTATCTATACGCAGGATCATTTATGTGCATTGTTGGGGTATGAACCAACATATGTATATGCGGTTTCTAATTCGCCTCACAATTTTTATCATTGTTATCAAATATCAAAAAAAAATGGTGGAAAAAGGAGTATATCTGAACCGCTTCCGAATTTGAAAGAAATACAGCGGTGGATTCTAGAAAATATTTTGTATAGATTTGAAGTAAGCCCATATGCAAAAGCTTATATAAAAGATAAATCTATTAAAGATAATGTTCGCTTTCATAGAAGACAGCGGAAAGTGTTGTCTCTAGATGTCAAAAATTTTTATGATCATTTGACAGATTGGATGGTTTATCAATTATTTATCGAGGTTGGGTATAGTGAATCTGTGGCAATGATGCTGACAAATTTATGTTGTTTAGAAGGAAGTTTACCACAAGGGGCACCTACTAGTGCAGCTTTATCAAATATATTGATGAAAGACTTTGATTATAAAATAGGTGCTTTTTGTAAAATGTATAAAATTCGTTTTACTCGATATGCAGATGATATGACATTTTCAGGAGATTTTGATGAAGTAAAAGTGATTTCTTTTGTTAGGAAAAGTTTAAAAGACTTGCAATTGACTATAAATGATGCAAAAACACGGGTACGAAAGCAAGGGCAACAACAGGAAGTGACAGGCATAGTAGTAAATTATAAGCCTCAACTTGCAAAAAGTGTTAGAAAAGGTATCCGTAAAGATGTATATTATATAAATAAATACGGATTACAATCACATTTAAAATATGTGCAGGAGGAACGGAGTAATTATCTTGAACATTTATTTGGATTAATAAATTATGCATTATTTATTAATCCGAATGATGAAGAGATGAAGAGGTATAAAATTGATATAAAATATCTTATGAAGAAAGAAAATGATGAGTTCAAATAACTGACAAATCCCGAGAGCACTTGGAAATAGAGAACTCTCGGGATTTTCTATCTTCGTGATGTGGATATAATGTTGCAATTTAAGTATAGTAATTATTTTTAGAGGAGCACTTGTTTTTTAATTAATGTAAAATTGTATGATGAAAGAAACACTTAAGGTATTATCATTTCAAACTGCAATGGTTATGCAGAATGAAAGAGAAAATACGATCAGACAAAATGGATCTATGTTCCGGATTTTTATACGGACTATAGATATATTCTGGGAACGGTGGGGAATAATCCACTTATTACTATTGGAATCAATCCATCGACTGCAGAACCGGAAAAGATGGATAACACAATGAAATCCGTCGAAAGGATAGCAATGGGGAATGGATTTGACTCATTTATTATGTTTAATGTCTATGCACAGCGAGCGACAGATCCAAATCAAATGAATAAAGAAATAAATCCGATGCTTCACATAGAGAACATGCGGGCCTTTCAATGGATATTGGAAAACAGTGGTAAAAAGCCGATAATCTGGGCAGCCTGGGGAACAAATATAGAAAGAAGAAAATATTTAAAGGAATGTCTTGGAGAGATGCTTAATATTTCTAATCGGTATAATGCTGTTTGGTGTAAGGTTGGAAAGTGTTCTGTAAAGGGACATCCTCATTATCCGTTATATGTGAAAAAAGATTCCAGAATAGAAGCGTTTGGTGTCAAAACATATTTGACTTCGTTATGGGGGAAAGAGCTATGAAATCCTTAAATGAAAGAGTGTGTTCCAAAAGGGGATAATGATGGCAGGAGTGGTCCATTTTGTAGGTGTTCCACTCATATTCTACCAATAAGGGATTCGTTTTATTCTGAAAAAAAGTATCATTATATCATCAAATGAATGGAGGAATAGAAATGAATCAATTAGTTATAGGAAAATACATTTCCTTAAAGAGAAAACAGAAAAACATGACTCAGGAACAGTTGGCAGAAAAGCTAGGCGTTTCAAACAAAACTATTTCAAAATGGGAAACTGGAAAATGTATGCCTGATTATTCTATTGTTAAGAATCTATGTGATGAGTTGGAAATTACAGTTGCAGAATTGTTTGATGGTGAATCTTCAGGAGAAAAAAGTGTTCGCATCTATGATGAAGAGCAGTTTTTAGACTTACTGAGAAGAACACAGGAATTAGAAAAACAAAAGAATACTTTGTACGGAGTTGTGTTAATTGTTATGGGCATAGCTATGCAAGCTCTTTCTTATGCAGTTGGCGGTTCTGATATGAAAGACTTTATTTCAGGGGTACTCTTAGGGATGTCAATTGCGGTGATGTTGATAGGTGTTTATGTGGTTGGAAAGTCTTTATCGGGAAAGTAATTCATAGCTTTTAAGAAGGAAATAATGTAAGAATTCAAGTAATATTAAAGAGAACCAATCCATTACTATTAGTGACAATAAAATGACAATAAGATTATATAGAATCAGAGATAATACATAAATAACAGTTCAATAACGAACTGTTTTGAGACTGAAGTATGGGATAAGTACTATGAATCAAATAGAACTTTGCGAGTTTGAATAATATCAATATCCTCAGAAAACCTTGAATTACAAGGCTTTCTGGGGATTTTTTCTTTTCAGTGGCTACAAATTGGCTACACTTGCCATTTGGCTACTATTCGGGACAGTAGTTCCATTGATAATACTTTCGAGTTGGGCAGCTACTTTGCTTTGTACAGCAACAGCAATGACGTGTATGTCATCCGGGATCAATCCGGCAAAAGAATTGCAGGGAGCACTATGGGTGCAGGAATCTCTTCAGGAATCACTTGGTTCTTTCGGGCCGATCTTTATTGCAGTTGCAATGGTATTTTTTGCATTTACAACTCTGCTCGGAAACTGTTTTTATTGTGACAATCTTTTAATCTACATTCACAAAAAACAGCCGGAAAAAGCTTTTATGAAAGGCTTCAGACTGGTATCGGCACTTGCAATCTTTCTGGGAGCAGGAATGGAGATGTCTCTTTTGTGGAATCTTTCCGATGTACTGATGGGGTTATGGCGCTCATTAACATCCGGTTATCCTGATTTTATCAGAGATTGCATTTAAAGCGGTCCAAGATTATGAAGCACAGTTAAAGAAAGGAATTAACCCTGTTTTTAAAAGCGCAGACATCGGGCTTAGTCAAAAAACAGATTTCTAGAGATAGGTTTAACAAAAGCTAAAAGAATAATAAGATAATTACAATTAATACCGCCGATGTAGGATATAATAAATCCTTCAAGCGAGTTCTCTTTTACCTGGATACATAAGTGATTTCTGAATCTTCTTAAGCAAAGAAATGTGATGGAAAGGACCTGCGGGACACATTGCAGGCAAACCGGGAAAGGTGCGTTGGTATGGCGGCAGAAAGAAAGACCAAGAGTTCCACATTATGAACTCTTGGTCTTTCTTTTTTCGGGACTTATTCTTTTTTCACAGCCCCTTTTGCTTATATTTAAATTAAGTAAATATTTATTTAAATATATTTTTCTTTAGATAATCAACAGATCTTTCTACTGAGCTATGAGGATCATCCCAATATATTGAATCGTTTATTTCTAAATCGATAATACCTGTATAGTTATGCTTTTCAAGAATTTCGATGTATTCTTTTAGTGGATAATTACCATCCCCCAGAATATAATGTCCGGAAGGATCGCCATCTGCAAAATGGATAAACTGTATAGTATCTTCACCAAGAACCTTGTAATAATCTTCAAGATTCTCATGCGCTACTTCCATAGCGACCAAATCAACACAAGTCTTTAATGCTGGACTATTGACTTCTTCCAACATAGCTTTCATTTGTGGCAAGTTGACCAACAAATTACTCTCATATGGTTGAAGTTGTTCAAGTAAGATTGTAACTCCACGTTTATGCGCCATTTCACATATTTTACTAATTGTTTCAACTGCACGCTTCCAACTATCTTCTCGAGGAATATCGAGAGGACCACAACCAGAATTCATAAATAACCTAGTTGTTCCTAAAGTAAGTGCATCATCAATAGCCATATCAAAGTAATCAATTGTTCGATCGCGAATAGGTTGTTCAGGAGCACTCAAGCTGTAGGGATATGCTAAAGTTTCTGGCGTATACATTACAAATTTAAGTCCTAAATCTTCAGCTTTTTTTCTGATCTCACGAAGTTTTCGTTCGGCGGCAGATGAAGTGAGATAATCTAATCTGCAATAATGTGGCGATGCTCCCCATAAGTCGAGATTTTTAACTCCACAACGATGCATGGAATTAAGATAATAATCGAGTGTATAATGAAAATATTGTACACCCATAACAGCTACTTGATCCATTGTGATATTTGACATAATAACACCTCCATAAATTTTTTGATATACAAGTAGTTAAAATAAGATACACTATAATGATAGAATATCACAACTTATATAAATGTCAATGGTCATATTTCATTATTTAGTACATATTAAAATAAAAATTTGTTTAGAGAATATAAAACTAAAAACAAAGGATGTACGTAACGATAATGTATACTTCTCTTTATGTTAGAGTGATAACATTGGGTCTTGTTGTGTTGAACAAATATCTTTTTTGTTTAATATTGTTTTGGAACGACGATGCATGATGAAAGTAAAAATACACAGAATGAAAATGGACGTTCCAAGTGAAAGTAGTAGGTTTCCATTTGTAATACCAATAATTAAATATCCGATTAAACTACATCCAGCGACTGTTAGAGCGTAAATCATCTGTGTTGAAACATGGGTAAGGTGGTTTACACCAGCACCCGCACTAGAGAGAATAGTTGTATCAGATATTGGAGAACAATGATCTCCAAAAACACTTCCAGCTAACGTTGCAGCAAGAGAAGAAAGTAGCAATTCAGGACAAATTGATTGAGCAACAGGGATTATAATAGGAATTAAAATACCAAAAGTTCCCCATGAAGTTCCGGTGGAAAAACTTAAGAATGCAGCAAGTATAAATACAAGTGCAGGAAGCAAAGCACCTGGAAGTCCGGTAGTTTCTATAAAAGTTTTTACAAAAACAGGTGTACTAAGTAAATCGCGACATACACCACCGATTGTCCATGCTAGCATAAGTATACAACCGGAAGTAATCATTTGTTGCATGCCTTTTGTAAAGTTATCCATGAATTCTTTAAATGTCATGATTTTTCTCGGTATATACATAAAAAGTGCAGTAATAATTCCAGCAAAACTTCCCCAAACAAGGGCTTGAGCTGCAACACAGTTTCCTAGAGCAGCGGTGATAGTGTGAAGTGAAGGATCATTGCTCCAGTAGCCACCATTGTAAAGCATGCCAAGGATTGCAGTTACAATGAGTACAAGAATTGGAACAATCATATCAGCGACACGTCCAGATTTTGGCTGTGCCAATGAATCTTTTTGTTCATCAAGTCCGCCGAGGAAACCTCTTTCAGCTAATACCTCATGTTTTGCCATAGGACCAAAATCCAAGGAAAAGACACAGAGGAGAAAAACCATAAGAAGGCTAAGAATGGCGTAAAAATTGTATGGAATAGCCGTAATAAAGGCTTTAAATTCAGAGTCAAAAGCACCTGTATTTTTAAGATAACTACCGACAGCAGCTGCCCAACTTGATATAGGTGCGATGATACAGATGGGTGCAGCTGTTGCATCAATAATGTAAGCAAGTTTTGCACGGCTGACATGATGTCTGTCAGTTATAGGTTTCATAACTGTTCCTACTGTCAAGCAATTGAAATAATCGTCTAAAAAAATCAAACAACCAAGCAAACTAGTAAGTAATAGAGAGGAACGTTTTGTACGAATGATTTTTGATGCCCATTTTCCATAAGCTTGAGCTCCTCCAGAAGCATTGATTAGATAAACTAATCCGCCCAACAAAAAACAGAAAATGATAATATTCATATCAGCTTTTTGTATCATAACGTCAAATACAGTAGAAACGGGACCAACAATCGGATTCATACCAGAAGCGATAGAGTAAATAATGGTTCCAGATAAAACACCTGCTATAAGTGAAAATAGAACCTCTTTTGTGATTAATGCAAGAATAATAGCAATCATAGGCGGAAGAATAGACAACCACCCAACATATACAGCATCCATAATAAAAATCTCCTTATCTGTTTGTTTTTTAATAGTAAAAAATAGAATTAAAAGAATTGCCACGATTAGGTAAGGAGAAAAATTTCATTACCTAACATGGAGAATTCCGTTTTAGGAATTCGCACAGAATTTTCCGTGAAGTAGTTAACACGTGTTCTCATAAGATAGACCTCCTTATATTATAAAGTAGTAGTGTTTATAGACCCTCTCCAAGGTCTGTAGCTACGCAAATAAGTGGAATAACATAATTTGTATTAAAAAAATAAAATATGTATATGTACTAGATGAGTGAATTATACCGCGAACTGGAATTGTATGCAATAAAAATAAAAAGAATATGACAAGATTGTGTAAAATAACTAAAAACCGTACATTTATAAATTATAGATTTTTTTTTATAAGATAATTAAAATAGAATATTGACAATATTCATACAAGTGATATAATTCATACATATCGAATGTATTAAAAAATACAAAGTTGTTTAGGAGGAAAAGGAAATGTTATGGACTGAAAAGATGTTTGGAGTTAAGAAACCAATTATTGCAATGCTTCACATTGATCCACTACCAGGGGATCCATTATACAAGTCGGAAAATGATATGGATAAGGTGGTAGAACATGCACGTGAAGACTTACATGCACTACAAGATGGTGGTGTAGATGGGATTATTTTTAGCAATGAATTTAGTTTGCCCTACCAGCGAAATATGGATATGGTGACTCCTGCGGCAATGGCATATGTAATTGGGAATTTACGATCTGAGATTAAGGTACCATATGGAGTAGACGCAATTAGTGATGGGCGAGCATGTTTAGAACTTGCAGCTGCGGTAAAAGCGCAATTTGTTCGCGGAACATTTTGTGGTGTGTATGTGGGTGATGGTGGACTTTATAATAATGATTTTAGTAGTTTACTAAGAAGAAAAGCCGCACTCCCTTTAGAAGATTTGAAAATGTTATATTTTATTAACCCAGAATCGGATCGTAATCTGGATACAAGACCGTTGGCAGATATTGCAAAATCAACAATGGCAAAAGCCGCTCCGGATGGTCTGTGTATTTCTGCAAATGCAGCAGGACAGGATGTGGATGATGCGTTGATTGCAAGCGTAAAAGAAGCAAATAAAGATGTTGTTGTTCTTTGTAATACAGGATGCCGTCTCAATACAATTGAAAGAAAACTTACAACAGCAGATGCAGCTGTTGTGGGAACAACGTTTAAAGTGGATGGGGTTTTTGAAAATAGAGTAGATGTCAACAGAGTAAAAGAATTTATGGAAGTTGTGTACAAATACAGAGAAACCCTTGGAGAATGAGAGGATAAATAATGGGACGTAAACTGTTGGCAATGGATATAGATGGAACAGCAGTGCGAGATGATTACAGTATGGGAACTGCGAGTAAAAAAGCAATCGAAGAGGCGAAAAGAGCAGGACATGTGATTGCGTATGTAAGCGGTCGAAGAGATATTGACATGCTTACATTAAAAGACGATGAAAGATGGATTGTGGATTATCATATTTTAAACACAGGGGGTAAAATTCTTCGCTGCTGTGATCGAGAAGTGCTTTATAATAAGCTGATTCCGCCTGCAGTTTGCAGAAGGCTACTCGCATATTGCTTTGAAAAAAATCTTCAACTTCAAATCTGTGATGGAATGATCTGGAAAGTCACAAAAATGACAGAACAAACGATGGAATATGCCAGAGAGGTAGGTGTGATTCCAGAAGTTATTTCTTCCATGGAAGAAGCTGGATGGGAAAATGGAATTGAAGGTTTTATGGCAACTTCTGATCTTCAGAGAGTAGCAGAATATATCGACCAATATTTGCCGGAAATCTATTATGTTAATTCAGAACCAGGGTGCGTTGATATTATGGCATCAGGTGTTTCTAAATGGAGGGGAATAAAGATTCTGGCCGAAAGTCTTAACATAGCTCACGAAGATATTCTTACAGTTGGAAACTATTATAATGATATAGATATGCTTCAACATGCCGGGGTGGGAATAGCAGTGGCAAATTCCCTCCCGGAGGTAAAAGATGTAGCAGATTTTGTAACAGAATATGACAATAATCATGATGCAGTTGCAGAAATTATCAGTAAAATGCTTCATCATGAATATGATATGATAAAGTGATAGAGGATAAGTAAATGTATTTACTGGGAATTGATAATGGTGGAAGTGATATAAAGTGTGCTGTTTACGATTTGAATGGAAAAGAACTTGCGATTTCACGTACACAGATACCGATGAATATACCGGAAGCGGGTTTTACAGAGCGTGATGTGGAAAATGTATGGGAAGCAAATGTTAAAGTGATAAAAGCGGTTTTGAAAAAAGCAGAGATACCGGGAGAAGACGTAGTTGCAATTGGTGTTACCGGATATGGGAATGGAATGGTTCTGCTGGATGAAGAAGGGAAACCTGTGTATCCGGCGATTATATCTACAGATGAAAGAGCTTCTTCTTATTGTAAAAAATTTAGAGAGGATGGAACCGAAAAGAAAATTTTCCCTTATACATTACAGACAACCTGGGCTGCACAGCCGGCGGTTCTTCTGCCGTGGTTCAGAGATCATAAGCCGGAGGTGTTAGAAAAAACAAAGTGGATCATGTCTATGAAGGACTATATCCGATTCAGACTGACCGGAAAAGTTGCAGGTGAAATTACAGATGCATCGTCAGGATGTCTGGTGAATTTGGATACGCGCAGATATGACAGGAGAATTTTTGAAATCCTTGGAATAGAAGATTGCTATTCAAAAATGCCCAAAATCTTGGAAAGTACAGATATAAGCGGTTATGTTACGAAAGAGGCAGAAAAAATGACAGGTCTGACAGAGGGGACTCCGGTAGCGGCAGGATATTTTGATATTGATGCAAATGCACTGGCAAGTGGTGTTTTATCAGATCAGGAATTATGTTTGATTGCAGGAACATGGTCGATTAATGAGTATTTAAGTAAAGAAGCTCCAAGGGAAATCGAAAAGAAGAAGAATACAGTAACACTGAGTTACATGAAAGATTACTATATTATGGAAGATTCAACACCGACATCGGCGAGTAATTTAAACTGGTATCTGAATCATTTTGTCAGACCGGAAAAACAGGAACTTTCAGCGGATGAAATTTATATAGTGTGTAATAAACAGGTTGAATCTGTAAAACCGGAAGAATGCAAAGTGATATTTGTTCCTTATCTTTTCGGAAGCGCAACTCATGAAAATGCGCATGGCGCATTTTTGAATCTTACCGGTGGTGACGATAAAAGTGTTATGCTTCGTGCGGTATATGAAGGAATTGCATTCTCAAGTATGCACCATGTATATAATTTGAAGAGATCATTGGAAACATATTCAAAAGCCAGACTTTCTGGTGGAATATCCAATAGTGAAGTGTGGTCGCAGATGTTGTGCGATGCATTGCAGATTCCAATAGAGACACTAGAGGCAGGAGAGCCGGGAGCAAAAGGTGCTGCTATGTGTGCAGGCGTTGCCGGCGGTGTATTTAAGAATCTGGAAGATGCTGTAGAACATATGGTACATGTAGGAAAAGTTTATAAGCCGAGAAGTGAGTATAAAGAGATTTATGCCGAGAAGTTTGCACGTTATGAAGCGGCGTTAGCAGCAGTGGATTTGCTTGCGGAAAAATTGCAGTAGAGGAGAAAAGTAATGTTTACGATTAGTCCATCATTATATTCGGCAGATTTACTTGATTTAAGAGAAGTAATTGGTAAACTGAAAGGGTTTGAACATCTGCATCTGGATATTGACGACGGAAATTTTGTGAGAGGAATCAGTTTTGGAATGGAAGTTGTCAAAGGTGTTGCAGAGTGTACAGAGATTCCGTTGGATGCTCATTTAGAAGTCCTTAATCCGATGGAATATGTTGAGCCGTTATGTGAAGCAGGAGTGGAAATGATTTGTGCACATGTGGAAAGTTTGGATTTTCCAAGTTTGTTTTTGGGAAGTGTACATCAGTATGGAAAAAAAGCAGGGCTTGCATTGAATGTAAAAACTCCGATTGAATTTATAGAACCATATGTTGACCGGATTGAGCAACTTATTTTGGTTTCATGTGAAGCAGATGCAGAAGGATTGAAGTTTCAGACAGGTGTTTTGAAAAAAATATCAAAAGCAAGAAAGATATTAGGGAAAAATACAAGAATCTGGGTGGATGGTGGAATTAATGAGGATAATTTAAAAGATGTGATTGTAGCGGGTGCAGATGGAGTTGTAATAGGCAGGGCAGTATTTGGAAGCAATAATCCGTCAGAATCTTATGCAAGGCTGCTTGCGCTTGGTAGAAAATATGAAAAGGAGGTGATAAAAAATGAAATATGAGAAAGAACGCTGTGAATTAATTGAATGTGCAAGAGCAATGGAGCACTATGGCCTGGTAATGCTGTCAGGGGGGAATGTCAGTCTCCGAATGAAAGATGGTACATTTTTAGTAACTCCTTCGGCGATGGCTTATGATTCGATGATTCCTGAGGATATTGTGCTTGTAAATGGAAAGGGGGAAACAATAGAAGGGAAAAGAAGGCCGACAAGTGATTTGGAAGCAATCCTGTATATCTTTGAAAAGATGCCGGATGTAAATGTAGTACTGCATACACATCAGCCGAAAGCAGTGGCAGTCAGTTTGGTTACGGAGGAGGTTCCGGTTATTTCTACTACGATGGTAGATGAGCTTCATGACAGCGTAAAAGTAGCTCCGTTTACGATTAGCAGTGACAAGGGGATGGGAGTTTCGACGGTAGAGTATGCGCAGAAGAAAGGTAAAGCAGTAATTTTAAAACAACATGGAGCAATCATTTATGGAACGACACTGGAGCAGACACTGAGTTCAGCTGTGTATCTGGAAGAGACTTGTGAAATTTATCTGAGTGTTCTTGCAACAGGAAAAAAGATTCCGGTATTAAGCGAGGAACAGATTAAATTGGAAGATGCACCCAGAGGTTACTATGGTCAGTGAACATTATTTGTTAAATGAAAAAGAAAACCAATAACGGTTATTTTGAATTATATGGAGGAGAAAAGATGAGAGTTGCAGAAATAGGAGACAATTGTATTGATGTTTATGAACGTATTGGAAAAAAATATCCAACAGGGAATGTTGTTGATACAGGTGTGAATCTTCAAAAACTTGGAATCCCTGTTTCGATTATCAGTACAACAGGTAATGATGAAAATGGAAAATGGATGTTAGAGACATTAAAAAAAGAAGGGGTAGACATTAGTCATTTAAAAATTGGCGATGGTGCCACAGCAGTAACTTATATGGATATGGATGGAAAAGACCGTGTGCATGGTGATTATGTAGAAGGTGTATTGGAGAATATTGTTTTTGATGAAGAAGATATTGAATTTGCGGCAGAGCATGATCTCGTTCATACAGCACTTTGGGGAAAAGCTGAGAATACCTTACCGAAGATTGCAGCAAAAGGAATTCCAATTGCTTTTGATTATGCAGATAGACTGGATCATCCGTTAGTAGAAGAAACCTTACCATATGTTACTTATGGATTTTATTCTTATCATGAAGGAAGGGATGCTAAGATTGAAGAGTTTTTAAAAGATAAAGTGAGTCGTGGAATGAAAATTGCTGTTGTCACATTCGGTGAAGATGGTAGTCTTGCATGGGATGGTGAAAGATTCTATGTAGGTGGTATTGAAAAGGCAGAAGTAGTCAATACAGTTGGAGCTGGAGATAGTTTCATTGCAGGATTTCTTTATGGAATATTGAATGGTAAAAGTATAGATGAATGTTTAAAAAAAGGTGCAGAAGTAGCGGCTTCGGTAGTTCAGGTATTTGAACCATGGGTAGAGTAGAGTATGGGAAAAAGAAATTAGATATTGATAAAATACAGAAAGGAAGAGAAATATGTTTATAGATATGCATGTTCATCCAGCTTTTTATGAACCAATCAATCAAGATTCAGAGTTGGAAGAACTAAGACATAATACATTAGATATTCATAAAAATGGAACGGCGCCATTGGAACATATTTTTAATCAAATGAAATGTGCAGGCTTGGATTATTTATGCTTACTTCCAGAAGATTATCGTACACAGCAAGGTGGAAAAGTGCTGGTAAGCAATGAGGAAATTAGTCAACTTGTTAACATGGCACCAGATAAGTTTATTGGATTTGCGGGGGTTGATCCGTTTGCAGAAGATGCGGCTGAAGAATTGGAGAAAGCATTTGCAGAATTAAAATTAAGTGGTTTGAAATTACATCCAGGTAAAGGGCATTTTTATCCAACGGATGAAAGAATGATGCCACTGTATGATATTTGTGAAAAATATGAAAAACCAATTATTTTCCATAGTGGAATGTCATGGGAACCGGATACATTAACAAAATATTGTCGCCCAGAAATGTTTGAGGAACTGGCAGCAGCAAGACCAAAATTAAAAATTTGTCTTGCACATTTTGGATGGCCATGGTGTAGAGAGACAGCTATGTTGATGTTGAAGTATACTAATGTATATACAGATACTGGCGCATTGTATTTTGATAATGCTAAGGAGTTTTATACACAGATGTTGACAAGAGATGTTCCGATGACATGGATTGATCGGAGTTTGAGACATCAGGTAATGTTTGGAAGTAATAATCCGAGATTTGAGCAAATCAGAATGGCACATGCAATTAAAGAACTGGGATTTCGTGAAAGTACTTTGGATTTAATTTGTGGGGAAAACGCAATTGAGTTCTTAGGTGGAATTCCTAATAGAAAGGCGTAAAGAAGATGTATGTTGAATCAATTACATTATTAACAAAAGAATATAATGAATATACAGTAATTACTCCGAAAGTTTTGGATATTGTAAAAAGAAGTGGAGTTCAGAATGGAACCGTTACGGTTCTTACAAAGCACACAACAACAGGTGTAACTGTGAACGAAGCATTAGAATGTCTGGAAAGTGATATTGAGAATTTCCTGGGACGATTAATACCAGAAGATTATCCGTATAGCCATGCAAGAATGCTTCGAGATTATGGTAGTACAGCAGGAAATCCAACAGGACACTTGAAAGCAATGCTTACTGGAAATCATTGCCATTTTCCAGTGATAGATGGTGAAATGGTAAGAGGTGGTGCTCAAGAAATATATTTCTGTGAATTTGATGGGCCGGCACATCGTACAATTAACGTGATTATCCAAGAAGAAAAATAAAATATATACCGCTCATATTCTATTGACTGAAGTCAGAGATTTGGGCGGTTTTTTTATGCAAATGAAGATACTGTTCTTCAGTGTTTATACGATTGTGATAATTGACATAAATATGCCTCAATGATATAATTTGAAATAGACAAGTGGTAAAAAAAACAAACAAAAATAGTGGTAAAATAAAACATCATATATAATTCGAAAGCTAATACAAGTGAAATGGAGGCGACAATCATGCCTGATTTGAAAGAAAAAAATAGGATAATCTTGAAGAATTCAAAGATGCATGAATTGTGGGATTTAGGAGCACCGACAATACTGGAACAGGCTCTGCAAACCATTGTAGCTTATGTAGACACTGCAATGGTTGGTCAGATTGGTGCGATTGCAAGTGCTGCTGTCGGTCTGACAACCACTGTAAATTGGTTGTTAAATGGAATTTTGTTTGCTGTTAGCATGGGAATGCTTTCGTTTATTGCCCAATATACTGGACAGGGAGATTTGGAAGCTGCTCATCATACTTCAGCACAGGCAATTTGGATTATTTTTGTTCTTGGCGTGATTGAAACAGTGATTGCTTTAGCAATTAGTCCGGTGTTGCCAATGTGGATGGGCGCTAGTCAGGAAATATGGAGAGATGCAAGTGAGTATTTTTTTATAGTAAACTGTCCGTTGATATTGAGAGGAAGCCTGATTATATTTGGAAATGTATTAAGGGCAAACAAGGATTCGAAAACACCTCTTTATATAAATATTGGTGTGAATTTTTTGAATATTATATTAAATCAGCTTTTAATTAGCTCTCATACTACGATTTCAGTATTTGGAATGTTGCTCAGTATTCCGGGAGCTGGATTGGGAGTAAGAGGTGCCGCTATAGCGACTGCAATTAGTCAAGGGATAGGTGGAGTTACTATTTTTTGGGTTGCAATGCAAAATCCATTGGTGACACTAAAAGGAATGAAGGTGAAACCGGAAGGAAAATTGTTAAAAAATTGTTTTAATGTTTCCTTGCCTTTAATTGGAGAGAGAATTGTTATGGGATGTGGTTATGTTGTATTTTCAGCATTAGTAGCGGGACTTGGAACACTAAGTGTAGCAGCTCATTCGATTGCACTTACAATTGAACAGGCTTTTTATGTGCCAGGATATGGTATTCAAACTGCAGTTAGTACACTTGCTGGAAATGCTGTGGGAAAAAAAGACGAATTAGAATTAGAATCGGTTGTACGTTCAGGACTTATTGTGGCTGTTTCTATTATGACAGCAATGGCCATAGGTCTTTTTTGCGGAGCAGAAGTGATTATACGTTTCTTTACTAAGGATGAGCAGGTTATTGTGCTTGGAGTGTCATTACTGAGAATTGTAGCAATTAGTGAGCCTATGTATGCAGCGTTAATTATATATGAGGGTATATTTCATGGTATTGGAGATACAAAAATGCCATTTATATTTGCAATATTAACAATGTGGGGGATAAGGATAGGCCTGACATGGATTTATATTGGTATGTTTGGGCGTGATTTAAAAATGGTGTGGTTTTTCATGATTATGGATAATATTAGTCGATGTATATTGCTTTGGGGCTTGTACCGGAGAAGAAAAAGAAGCTTGCTATTATTGGATGAATATTAAAAACACATAATCGTTTGAGTTTGGTATATATTTTGGTTGGAAAACGAAGAAAAAGATGATAGAATTAGCTTACATTTGAAAGTGGTCTGTAAACAATGGTAAGGAGAATAAGAATATGGAATATCGTATACCACCGGGAACTGAGGCTGTGGAAAAATTGGAAGATTTTATTGTAGTAAATCGATTGGCTCCGAATACAAGAATTCCATCAGAGAGAGATTTGTGTGAAATGTGGGGAGTAAGCAGAACGACACTGAGACAGGCGGTAGATACACTTGTTGGTCGTGGGGTGTTATATAGAGTTAACGGAGCGGGAGTTTATGTATCTGTAGGAAAGAAGAATCGAAACATGGTTGGAGTAGATTCAATGGTAGGAGAACTTCGACAGCAGGGATCTATTTTGGCAAAAAAGATTATTTCTGTAAGAAAAGTTGAAGCAACTAAACAGATTTCTAAGAAACTTCATGTTCTGCTCGGACAAGAGGTTTATGAGTATATTCTTCTTAGAAAAATAGATGATGTTCCATGTATTTTGGAAACAACATATCTTGATTGTGAACGATATCCAGATTTTGAAAAGTATTATACTGATAAAACTAGCATGGGTCGAATTTTGAAAAATGTATATCATAGAAAGCAGATTTCGGGCGAGGAGCATATTAGTGTTACATATGCCAGTGAACAAGAAGCAGCGTTGTTGGAGATAATACCGGATTCTCCTTTGTTTTTTACATCTGGAGTTGTGAAAGATGAAGAAGGAGTGATAATTATGTATTATAAACAATTAATTAGAGGAGATAAATTCAAGCTTGTTAGCAGAATAGAGAGTGAATAATGAGAAAAGCAGGGCAGATTTATGGATAATAAATTGAACTATACCGAAGAAAATGAAGAGCGTGAAGACGGAAAATTAAGTTATCGTACACCAATTTATCTTCAATTGAGAGAAATTATTAGAAATCGAATAGAAGAGGGAGAGTACCTTCCAGGAACAGCAATTCCGTCTGAAAATAAATTAGCAGAAACTTATGGTATTAATAGATTGACTGTTCGCAACGCAGTAGATACATTAGTTAATGAAGGAATTTTGAGACGTGTTCAGGGAAAAGGTGTTTTTGTTGTTGGTGATAAATACGAAGAAAACCTGGATGAACATGGTGGGTTTGTTAATGTAATGTCTTCAGGAACAAAAAGAGTTTCGATAAAGGAGCAGGCAAAAATATATAGACCAGCAGGAAATAAGTATGCAAATTATTTTAATATTGAGCCAGATGATTTAATCTTTTGTGTACGACATCAAATAACTTTGGATAGTGAGCCATTGGCAATTGAAGATATATATGTACCAAAAGATGTTTTGCCAAAGTTAGAAGTAGTGAACTCATCAGTTTTTACAATAAAAGATATTTTTGCATTTTATGGAATAGAAATTTCCAGTATGCAGCAAACAATGGAGATTATAGATGGAACGAGTAAGATAAAAAAATTATTAGATATTCCAAATGAAGTAGCATTAATTATGTTGAGTTGTGATTACTGGGACAATAATGGTAGAGCGATTGCGTATAGCCGCTCTTTTATCAGAAGTGACAGGACTTCATTTACAATTCAGCTTCATGAATAAAATAATAGATTTAAAAAGTACAGCAGAAGAGTTATTAAAAACTCATACAGCTGTACTTTTTGTTTGATGAAAGAATTATCACATAGTCTTTATAAAGTCTAATCTACAAAGATTAGTCTGACAAACAATGCATTAAGTTTACAGTAGCAGGATAAAGAGAATCATAAATATTCTGATATTTTTTATATGCTTCATGGTTTTCTTTATTAGGATGATAGGTTTTTCCAGGTTTAATGAAATCTGTAAGTTTGTTGAAAGATTCAAAGCCTGAATATTTGATTCCCGATGCAGCCATTAGAGCATCGCCAAAACTCGCACCTACAGTAATGGCAGGGGTACTGATTTCTTTACCAGTAACATCTGCAACAATTTGCATCCATAAGTCATTTTTAACGCCACCACCTACGGCAAAAATCTGGTCGATAGGAACATCGTGCTCAAGCATGATCTTTAATTGCTGATTTACTGAGTATGCAACAGATTCCAAAGCACTTCGGTACATATGCTGACGCGTGTGAGCAAGCGTTAATCCAAATAGAATTCCCCTTGCAAGAGGATCATTTATTGGAGTTCTTTCACCAGCAAAATAAGGGAGTGTAATAAGGCCATCGCTTCCAACAGGAATTTTATCCAAATCTTGCATCATGGTGATATAAGCATCAGGACCACCATTTTGCTCTAGTTCGAGTGCATCTGGGAAAATTGTATTTCTATACCATTTAGTAAGAGAGCCTGCAGCATTAGTGCCGGCAGATATATCACAAAGTCCTGGTACAATAAATTCTTCACGCCATAAGCGTTCATCATCAACCAATTCTTTTGTCCCGAGAATCATATAAATGGAAGAACCGAATTGAATCATCATTTTACCAGGGGCAACAACGCCAGTGCTGATTGCTTCTGCGCCGGAGTCATCTGTTCCTACAATGACTGGAGTACCAACTGCAAGACCCGTTTCCTTTGAAGCGGTTTCAGTTACATAACCTGCGATATCATTTGCTTCCTTCACTTCTGCTAGCTGATCAGGGCGGCAAATTGGTAGGCAAGTTTCAGGATTTGGTGTTCCATCATTAAAATAAAGTGGATTAAAACTTGCAAGTCCTAAAAAACGATCGACTACATAATTACCAGTAAGTTTTGCTGCTATAAAACTAGAGCCTGTTAGAAACTTGTGGGTTTTTGCATATATATCTGGCTCTTTATTTTTTATCCAAAGAATCTTAGGCATTACATCACTGGAGCATAATGGACGTCCGTACCACTGTCGGATCTGTTCTTCCCCATACATTTCTGTGAGTTGTTCTATCTCATCGGTTGCACGTGCATCAATACCATATAGGATAGCTTTGCGTAGAGGTCGACACTGATCGTCGACAGGTAGGCAGTCGGCACCAAGTGCACTTGTTCCGATTGCTTTAATGTCAGATGGTGAAACTTTGGATTTTTCAATCAGTGCATTGCTTATAATACATAAATCTCCCCACCAATCTTTGTCGGCATCATGTTCATAGTGACCTGGGGCAGGATTTGTCATTGCATGTTCAGTTGTATGTTCTGCTATAATTTCTCCGTGAGAATTGATTAATACACCTTTACTAGAGTTTGTTCCAGTATCAATCCCCATAAAATAAGACTCTTTCATAAATATTTCCATTCCTTTCTTAAAGAGAATATAAACTGTTTAGATAAGAGAGATATTTTTTTATTTATTCATGGCTATATACGATTCGTCCGTTGAGAAAAGTTACTTCTACTTTGCGAGAACGAATTTCTTCAATAGCTGTTTCAAATAGATTTCCGTCGAATACGACAATATCAGCTTTTTTTCCTTTTTCCAGTGTGCCGAGCTCTTTCTCTTGATATAGATTATAAGCACCGCCAGCACTCCATGCAGTTAGCAACTCAGGAATAGTCAGCATATTTTGTTTGTTAAATGGCTCTCCACCTTCAGGGAAGTATCCTCCGACTGCATGATAAATAGATTCTGGGATATCATCAATAAGAAGTGGAAGATCAGTTCCGCAACTTAATAACACATTGCTGTCAGCCATTTTACGTCTGTTCCAATAATACTGTCCGCGATCCATACCAATCTTTTCTTCAATCATGGCAAGTTTGTCTTTTCGATTTGCGATAGATTGAATTTGAGGGTATATTTCAGCAATTACGCCTAATTTTCCCATACGCTCCAAGTCTGTTGGATCACTGAATTCAAGATCGGTAATACTGTGACGATTTATAAGTTTTCCATTTTCATCTTTTTGGCAAGAGTCATAAATATCTAATACTTTTGAAATAGCAGCATCTCCTTGAGCATGTAATGAGAAACGAAATCCTTCGGTATCAGCTTTAAAGGTATCGTTTGCTAAAAGATCCCAATCAATGTCTTGTGCACAGGTCGTATCTGCGCAGGAATAAGGTTTTTTCAAATCACCGCAAAGTTCGCTTATAGAACCGTCGGTCATTTGGTTATATCCAGAAAAACGAACAAACTCTCTTTTAAATTTTTCACGCATTTCCTTGCCATATGAGAGATTAAAAGGTTCAGCAACAGGTTGGCTCATAAAGTTTACGCGGATAGTTAAAGCGTTTTCGGATTCAAGTTCTGCGAGAATGTCAGTAAATCCGTAGAAATCATCGAATCCCATTTCTTTGATGGAAGTGATTCCTTTACTGTTCATCATTTTAATATAGCGCTTAAATTCCGGAATTATAAAGTCTTTATCTCCAAGTAAGTCTGGTAAAAAGCGAACATAACTCTCCGGATAACAGGTTTCCGGGGTAAACTGATAACGATTTATAGCAGCTTGATTCATCCAACAAGTTTCGCAGCCTTTTGCAAACAGAAGAACAGGGCGAGTGGAAAAAGCCTCATCTAACAAATCTGTTCCATTAGGTTGGATTGTATCGGAGTTCCAACCATGTCCCAAAATAGGTTTGTCTGCAGGAATTCCTTTCGCATACTCTTTAATTGAATTCAGTATATCTTCTTGAGAAGTAGCTGCGGATAAGTCTATTCCAACAAATCCTACAGAATAACCTGTGAAAAAGCAATGTACATCGGAGAATCCAGGCGTAATTGTTTTGTTCCCATAATCAAGATATTTTGTGTTTGTTCCTATTAGTTCAGTAGGAGCCAATCCTTTTCCGATAGAAAGTATCCGGTCGTTTTTGATAGCAATATATCCAGAGAAAGGTATTTCCTCTGTGGCTGTAAAAATACAGTTTGATAATAAAATAAGATCTGCGTATTCAGACATATTATTTAAACCTCCTAATGATTAATGATATTTGTAAAGACATAACTTATATATAGGAAAATAAAGATATTAAGAGTAAAAGTGAGGCGACATCAAATAACAGATGAACCTTAGAAAGGTCAGATATCCAGCAACAAAAAAAATCAAAGCTGAATGCTCGTTCCTTAATGAATAAAAGTCATCGAAGTGTTCTAACAGATATTGCACACTATTTATTAGAACACTTATAAGTTATCATGGTGCACAAAGCATTGGCAATTGGATGGATAACTAAAAAATAAGTAACAAAATAAGTGTATCTGATGAAATTGGTATAAATATAAATCAAAAACATACCACTATATGCATAATGCATAAAAACAAGAGAAAATAAAGGGGAAATAAAGAGGATAAAATATGCAGAATAACATAATTGGTATAGAATTGAAATAACAAACAACATGGTTATGGGATTTTATACATTTTTTATAATTGAATTTTAGACCTCTTGCGAATAGAAAATGGTGCTTAATTATTATATAATTTTACCAACAAAACACAACAAGGAGGAATGAAATAATGTTAAAAGTTGGAATGTTTACATCGGGATATCAGAGGAATCCGTTGGAGCATTGTTTTATGGATGCTAAAGAGTACGGTTATGATTATATCGAGCTTTGGGGTGGGCGTCCACATGCATATGCACCGGATCTGAAAGCGGGAGATATTAATGAAGTTCGCCGATTAATTGAAAAGTATGAAATGCCGGTGCTTGGTTACACACCGGAGCATAATGCCTATCCTTACAATTATATGATTGGTTCAGAGGCTCAGAGAAGAGATGCTGTTGATTATCTGAAACTGTCTCTTGAAATGGCAAAAGAGATGGGTGCGGAATTTGTACTTACAAGTCCTGCAAACGGCGGATATCTTGCTACATATGATCAGTTGTGGAGCAGATTAGAAAAAAATATTCAAGAGTTGGGAGATTATGCAGCAAAACTAGAAATCAAGCTAGTAGTTGAAGCTTTAACACCGTATGAATCTAATTTCTTTACAAGAGCAAATGATTTGGTGGAGCTATTTAGAAGAGTGGATAATCCATATGTAGTCGGCATGTGTGATATTGTTCCACCATTTGTACAGCATGAAAGTATTATGGCATATTTTGATAAACTCGGAAATAAGATGGATCATATGCATATTATTGATGGAGAAAATGGATCAGACACCCATATGATACCAGGAGAGGGAAATATTCCAATTAAAGAAATGCTATATGAAATGAAACGAATAGGTTATGATAAAACTGCAACACTTGAATTGGTTACAAATTATATTAACGAACCACGTTTTTATGCGAAACGTGCCATTGATAACATGCGTGAGCTAATGGCCGAGGCAGGAATCGTTTAAATGTGAAAGTGAATAAATAAAAAGTAATAGATTATTTAAGAAATTGTGATAGCGAAGATAGATAGCTGTTTACAATATAAAAGCATCGAAGATAATAGGAAATTAAAAAAAGAAAAGTCGTGCACAAGATTTTTCAATTATACTCTGTTTAAAAGGAAAGGAGAGTTTTTATGTCTGAAAACAAAAACGAACTTGCTCGTAAACTTGGACTTGGCGCTGTTATTGCACTTGGCGTTGGTACTACAGTAGGCTCTGGTATTTTTTCATCTTTATCTGAGGTAGCAAATGCTGCCGGTAGTAGCTTGTTTCTGGTATTAGCATTCATTATAGGGGGATTGCTTCAGATTCCATCAAACTTTGTATATTCGGAATTAGCATCTGCCTATCCAGAGGATGGTGGACAATATGTTTACTTCCGTGAAGCAGGATCTCGACCACTCGCATTCTTGTGTGGATGGATCAGCTTTTGGGCAACTGACCCACCGTCAATTTCAATCATGGCTTTAGCAATTGTGAATTATCTTGCATTTTTTGTTCCGATTCATGGTTTTGTATTAAAGCTGGTTGCTGTAGTATTTGTATTAATTTTCATGGGAGTACACATACGTTCGGTAGAAGGCGGTGGAAAATTCCAGACAATTATTACAGCTCTTAAAATTTTACCATTTGCATTGGTTATTGGTATTGGTTTATTCAATCTTCAGGGGGATATTTTATTATCTTCTGCACCTTTGGAAGGATATGCAAAAACTGGAATTGCTGCGCTAATCGCAGGTGTAGCTTCAACAACATGGTCATATGATGGTATGGGAGCTGCTTGTTATATGTCAGGCGAAATTAAAAATCCGAAAAAGAATATGCCTTTGGGTCTTATTCTTACAGCAGTTATTGTACTAGCTCTTTATGCAGGATTAACATTTGTAGCTTCTGGAATTCTTTCTATTGATGAAATGGCTACATCTGATGCTCCAATCGCATTGTTGGCATCTAAGCTTCCAGGAATTGGACAGTATGCAGGTACAATTGTTGCAATTATGGCAATTATTGTTGTAATTGGTTCATTATCATCTTGTATTATGTTCCAGCCACGTATCGAGTATGCTATGGCGAAAGATAATTTATTCTTTAAATCTTTTGCAAAAGTTCATCCAAAATACGAAACTCCTTATTTTTCAATTATCGTACAGTGTGCGGTTGCAATCGTATTAATTTTTGCTTCAAACTTGTCAGCATTGCTAGGATACTTTACAATGGTAGCATTATTAAAGAATGTGCTTACATTCGGTACAATCTTTGTGCTTCGAAAAAAAGGCAAAGAACATGGATACGATCCATCTTATAAATGCCCAGGTGGTCCAATTATGCCTCTTATTGCAATTATTATGACAGGTACACTTATCTGGGGTCAGCTTACATATGCGCCAATGCAGAGCTTAATTTGTGCGTTTGTGGCAGTAGTTACAGGACTTCCAGTATTCTATTATTGGGATAGAAAAAATAAAAGAGAAAGTGCATAAGCATTAGCTTAATATGTTGAGAAGGTGAGAACTGTATGGAGAAAATAAAAAAAATTCGTCCGCAAGATATGGCGATGGAGCAGATTCAATGGTATATACAAGAAAACCAACTAAAACCACATACACAGCTTCCGAGCGAACGGGAGTTGTGTACAATGTGGCAAATGAATCGTTCCACTCTCCATACAGCTATTCAACAACTAATTGAAGAAAGAAAACTATATAGTGTAAAAGGCTCTGGAACCTTTGTGGCACCTCCGAGATTAGTTAGGGATATAAAGGGAATTCAGTCTACTTCGGAAGCAATGAGAAAAACAGGGTACTTTCTTTGGACAGAAGTATTAATCTCTAGAATTGAGACGTGTGATGAATATATTGCAAGAAAACTTCAGATAAAAGAGGGAGATAAAGTATTTCATTTATATCGCTTGCGGATTAGAAACAATGTTCCTTTGATGATTGAGAATAGTTACATTAATTACGAACAGTGTGAAGGTTTGGAAGCTCACAATTTTGCAGAAGAATCTTTATATAAAGTTCTAGGGGATTTAGGCATATTGTTGACTAAAGGGACGGAGAAAGTAGGAATTACATTTGCCACAGAAGAAGAAGCTAAATTGTTGAAGGTAGAAGAAGGACAATACTTGTACTATCAGTCAGGTGTTGTAAACGACGATAGAGGAGTAGGTATTGAGTTTTTTAGGATTATGGCGAGACCAGATCAGGTACAATATACGAATGTTCTAACAAGGCGAGACACCAGATAAAAAAGGAGTGATATCGTATGAGATTAGCGGCGGTTGGAAGTAACTGTATTGATTATTATAACAATATAGATGGTGGAAAAGCATTTCCGGGGGGAGGCCCGGTAAATATGGCAGTTTATACACTCCGTTTAGGAGGAGAGGCTGCATATATTGGACCAGTAGGTGATGACGTCTACGGACAGATTATGATAGAAACTATCAAAGCGAAAGGCGTTGACACTTCGCATTTGCGTGTAGAAAAAGGAAAGACAGCCGTTACCCAGGTTGAATTGATAGATGGCGAAAGAGTATTTGGAGATTACGACGAAGGCGTATTGGAAAAATATAAATTAACAGATGAAGATATTGATTATATCAAAAATTTTGATGTTGTAATTTGTGATGTTTGGGGCAAAGTAGAAGGACAGTTTAAAGAGTTGAAGGAAAAAGGAATTGTTACTGCCTTTGATTGTGCGACAAGCCCAGATTCAGAGGAAAGTGTAAAAGCGATACCATATACAGATTATCTCTTTTATTCTGTGGATACAGGAGATACTAAAGAGGTAAGAGAACAAATGGAAAGAATTCAAAAACAGGGACCTAAGCTTGTCATTTGTATGATGGGAGAAGAAGGCAGTTTGTGTTATGATGGTGAAAGATATCATCGTTTTGGAATCGTTCCTTGTGATCACCTTGTAGATAGTATGGGAGCTGGAGATAGTTATATTGCTGGATTTTTAACAGGAATTGTAGATGGACTTTCCATAGAAGGAGCAATGGAAAAAGGTGCAGCAAATGCAACAGAAACATTAAAGTATTTTGGAGCATGGTAACTAAAAAATAAGGAGCCGAAATATGAAAACTGCCTGTAAAAAAATGATCACTCAGCAAGTGAGTGAGATTTTAAGAATAGAAATAGAAGATGGCGATTTATATCCTGGTACAAAAATACCTACAGATACAGAATTGGCTGAAATGTTTGGTGTTCAGAAGCAAATTGTGAGAACAGCCATAGAAGTCTTGGTCAAAGAAGGATTGTTGAAATATATTTCTGATAAAGAAATATATGTTTTAGGACATAAAATCGAACGAGACATGGAAAAATTAGAAGGTTTTACACAAACAATGTTAGATAGGAATATGAAACCATCTTTTAGAATTGTGTCCAAGTATCTAAGAATGGCAGGAAATTTGTATGGAAATATGTTCGGCATTAAACCAGAAGATCCTATTTTTTATATTAAGCGCATGTGTTATGCTGACGGAGATTCGGTTTCTTTAGAGGAATTATATATACCGCATTATTTAATTCCCAAAATGGAGGGGATTGATTTATCGGTGTTTTCTGTGTATGAAGTATATGAGATGTATGGGATTCATTTAGCGGAAGCAGAGCAGACATTGGATTTGGTTCGTCCTAGTTTGAATGATGCAAAACTGTTGGGAATAGATGCAGGAACACCCATGATGTTGTTTCAAAGTCTTACGTATGATACGGATGGAAGGGCAATCGAATTCAATCGCAATTATGTGCGTGGTGATAAATGTAACTTTAATGTACAGTTTTCAGATAAAAGGTAAAATTAAAATAATGGGATTATTTACAGGAAATTTTTATTCCAAAAATTTAAGAATGACAACACAGATTAATGTTATTTTCCCGGATGTTTCTAATGATGTAACACCTCTTTATGAGGGAACACCGAAGGTTCTTTATTTACTTCATGGACTGTCAGGAAATAGTGATGAATGGACGCGATTTTCTAAAATTGAATATTATGCAAAAAAATATAATTTCATAATAATTATGCCTGAAGTTCAACGTAGTTTTTACACAACAGGAAAAGTTGGAATTGATTATTTCCATTATGTTGCAGATGAACTTCCAGCTATTTGTGGGAAATGGTTTCATTTGGATCAAAGACGAGAAAATACATTTATAGCTGGAGAGAGTATGGGTGGATATGGTGCAGTGAAGATTGCATTGAATAGACCAGAGAAGTATGAAGCTGTGGCAAGTTTATCAGGAGTACTCGATTATGTAGGATTTACGGAGATGGTACTTGCCGGAAATTGGGAAGATATGTCGCCACAAGAAATACAGAGTTTTCATGGAGAAGCAGGAAAACCAGAAGAGTGGGAAAATCCACTGTTTTTGGTAGAGAAACTTGCTAAAGACGAAAATCGTCCAAGGTTAATTCAATTTTGTGGTACAGAAGACTTCTTATATGAAAATAATCAGAAATTTAGAAAAGTCGCTGAAAGTAATGGTTATGGTCATGTTTATATGGAAGGACCAGGGGATCATGAGTGGCCTTATTGGGATAAAATGATTCAACGTGCTATACAATTTTTCTTAAATTTAGATTTGCAGACAACGAAATTGTATTAAAAAAAAGTAGTGAAAGGGGATATCAACTATGAAATATGAAGCAAAAGCGTGGAAAGAAACAGAAGGAGCTTGTTTGCGTAATTTTAACGAGCAAGCACAGATTGATAGTGTGAATGGAGCACTTGCTCTTCGTCCGCAGATTGAAAAAATTATTGATCAAATCTGGGAAGAAGGATTTGATGGAATCTATTTTATTGGTATTGGAGGTACTTATGCTTCCAGTATGCAGGTGGAAGTATATATGCGTGGCCGTTCAAAGCTTCCAGTATTTGTTGAAAATGCAGCTGAGTTTTTGACTACAGGAAACAAAAAATTTACAAATAAATCTGTAGTAATTATATCTTCAGTATCTGGAAATACAAAAGAAATGGTTGAATTAGTGGACAGAGTACATGAAAAAGGTGCAAAAGTATTTTCATTCATCGATAATCCAGGTACTACTCTCACACAGCCTGACAAGCAAGATTATCTGATTGTTTATCCAATGAATGAGCAGTTGAAATTTTATATGGTTGCAAATTACTTGATGTATAAAAATGGTGAATTTGATGATTATGACCGTTATAATAAAGAGATGGAAGCTAATCTTGCGGATGTATTAGCTCAGGTTGAGAAAGATTCCGATGAGTGGGCATATGAGTATGCAAAAAATAAGGTGGCATTTTGGAAAGAACATAAAGATCTTCCTCATTACTTTATTGGATCAGGAAATCAGTATGGGGCAACATATTCCTATGCTATGTGCTATTGGGAGGAGCAGATGTGGATCCGTACAAAATCTATTAGCTGTCAAGAATTTTTCCACGGAATGCAGGAGATTATCGTTGAAGATACACCAGTTACTCTGTTTATGGGAGAGGATGAACAACGACCATTAGCTGAGCGTGTTGCAAAATTTCTTCCACGTGTAAATGCAAACTATACTATTATTGATACAAAAGAACATGAATTAAAAGGAATTAGTCCAGAATTTAGAGGAACAATTTCTCATTTGGTAATGCATGGTGTTAATAATCGTGTAGATGCATATATGGAGCTGTTTTTAAGACATCCACTTTCTATTCGTAGATATTATCGTCAGTTTGATTATTAAGAATTAGATTTTTAAAAGATATTGGTAGAATGAGTGCTGTTACACGAAGTAATTGTACAGAGACTCTTTGCTATGTAAATAGTCAGGTGAAAAGGTTAATTGAACTATTTCACCTGACTATTTTTAGAAATATAAAATCTGGCGGGGCGAAACTCAGGTCATTGCTCAGTAACCACGAAATAAATGAAGATGATTAATCGGAATGGTGATAAGCTGCGACAGCCCCTTTACATTTTGATGTCCACTCTTCAATGAATTATCATACGAATATATCTTCAATACTTTATAATTCAAGAGTAATAATAAGGCTATTGGCATGTACTTTTGCAACAATATTTCCGCCAAGAATGGCAACAAGTGTTTTTACTACCGCAAGTCCCAATCCTGTACTTCCATTATGTCTTGATTTATCGCCTGTATAAAAACGGTCAAAAAGTCGATTGCAATCAATTTCTGAACTGTCACTCATTGGATTTTCAATGGTAAATATAATATTATTATTTTCTTTCTCCATAAGTGTTATTTTTATCATTCCAACAGAATACTTAATTGCATTTGTCAACAGATTTTGTAAAATTCGTTCTACCATATTTTTATCAGAATATACGTATATTGAATAATCTGGGAGATTTATTTCGGGTAAAATATTCTCCTTTTCTAATGCAACGGCATTTTCCGTAATTAAATTTATTAACATATTAGATATATTAAACTTTTCTTTTTCTGGAACTGTCTGCTGTTCCTCCAAAATAGAAAGGTCATAGAATGTTTCTACCAATTCTTTCATTTTTTCGGCTTTGCTAAAAATCACTTTTACACGCTGTGCTTGACTGGATTCCCAATTTTCTTTTTGCAATAATTGTAAATGACCAAGAATGACTGTAAGAGGTGTACGCAAATCATGTGATATATTAGCAACAGATTCTTTTAAATACTCTTCATTGCGTAATACGCCTGCAACAGCCTGTCGTTGTCTGATATTATATTGATTCAATATACCAGCCAGTCTTTCTAAATCTTTATCAATCAACGAAATGTCTAACATCTGCTGTGAATTTCCAGAATTCAATTCATTAACTTGATCCGCAAGATTACGGATTTGTTTTTTTAATTGAATATATCGAAATAGCAGTATTACTAAAAATATTGTTATGATAATTAAAATCCATTCTATGTTAGACATTTTCTCCACCTATTTAAAATCACATTTACAAAATTTTATCCACGAAAGCAATACCAATATACCAGACCATATACATCCTACTAAAATAGCTATCGGTTGAAAAAAGGTTTTCATGCTGACAACGATTCTGATTTGATAAGTAGGTAAAAAACCGACTGGTAATCTCAACATCATTCCATAGCCAAGATATAAGCTAAGACCAAAAATAATAATTGCTGTAACCGAAGTTGCTTTTACAGCATCCTGTAAATAGCAACAAATAAGTATTGCAATTAGAAATATCGCACTATTAAGCAGACAAGAATAAATGATTGCTTTTATAATATTGTAAAAAAACATTCCCACGTCTGCAACACCAAAGCGTCCAAATTCCCTTATGCACCCTGAAACTGGATAGACAAGAGCCATAAGATTAAAAGCAATTAAATACGATATTATTTTACTTGTAAAAATTTGTTTTCTGGAATGTCCAGCACTGACCTCTAAGTTTATTGTTCTCTTAGAAAATTCCTGTCCTAAAATCAATGCAAGTATAGCCGACATGATGATAAGAAGAAACGTAGAATCATACACCATTCCATTAAAAATATCAGCAAGAGAAGAAACAATTTCTTCTGTCGGTCCCATGACCTCTGTAACATAAGTATCTGCTGTAAAAAATCCTAAAATAAATATTCCAATCATACCACACCAGTAAATAGAATTATGTAACAACTGATATTTTTCCAGTTTTAATAATTTATCCATAAAAAACACCTCCGGTTATTTCAAGTCTGTATGTAAAAAAGCACTACCTGCAATGAAATATAAAATAAAATTCCATAAAAAATCTACAAACAAGCAAAAGTTTGTCGAATAGACCTTTTGCAATGAAATTAACCTAAGTTGTCCCATTGGTATTATTCTGCTGATTATTTGTGCAGATTCACTGTTCAGTAAAAAAATCATAACAAAAAATAAAACCATTGAAACTGTCAGTGTTTTCCCCATATCACGAAAAATAAAAGCAAAAAACATCGGTAATGCACACAGTGTTATCATGGCAAACAGAGTTAGTAAAACCATAGTATATGTGCTATCATTCCAAAAAAGTTTTTCTCCAATATAAAATTGACTAATAATTCCATGTACAAATAATGGAAATACCAGAATGATAATACAACCTATTTGAGATACAATTAACTTTACTCTAAATATAGAACTTCTTTTATGTCCGGCAGTAATATAAGTATTTAAAGTTCTTCCACTAAAATCACTTCCAATGAACAATGCTATAAACACTATAATCAAAAAATAGAGTAACGGAATATTGTATAATGATGCCATAATTAAGTTTGAAGAGCATTCTTTACTATCTAACAGCAATATGCTACTTAAAAGGAGATTGAATATTCCAATTCCCCAAAAATACCAACTGTGAAACAACTTATATATCTCAGTTTTTAGGAGATTTGACATCTTTTGTTCCTCCTATTTTGCTCAAAAAATAGTCCTCCAAAGTATCGCCAGATACAGAAAGTCCTGTTACAAGAATGTGCGATTCTGCCAAAGCAGACGCAACTGTCTCTAAATCATTCAAATAATCATACAAACGAATTATGCCATCTGGCATTAGTTTAAAGTTATCTGTATGAAGATTCTCTTCCAAAACCAGAACCGTTTTCTGAACATCTGTTGTTTTAATAGCTATATGTCGTTTACACCGTTCATTTAATTCATAATCAGAAATCTCTTCTATAATTTTTCCATGGTCAATCAGAATAAATTCTGATGCTGTTTGATACAATTCTTCTAAGATATGGCTTGAAACCAAAATGGTCATACCATATTCTTTATTCAAAATTTTCAATAAATTTCTGATTTCTACAATTCCAGCAGGGTCAAGACCATTGATAGGCTCGTCTAAAATCAATAGTTCTGGTGTATTTAAAAGTGCAATCGCTATCCCCAATCGTTGACGCATACCTAATGAAAAATTGCGGACACTCTTTTTACCTGTATCTTGCAATCCAACCATATCTAATGTCCTTTTAATAACTGATTTATCTGGTATGCCTCGTTGAATACGCTGTACTTCCATATTTTGATAGGCAGTCATTGACGGGAATAGAGCAGGCGTTTCAATCATACTTCCAATTCGTTTACGCTGTTTCTGCAATTCTTCTGTTCCAGAATTTCCCCATAAAGAAAGTGTACCACTTGTTGGAAACGCAAGCCCTGTGACTAATCTTAAAAAAGTAGTCTTACCTGCTCCGTTTTGACCAATAAATCCATAAATTTTTCCTTTTTTTATTTGTAAATTTATGTGGTCTAATGCTAATGTTTGTTTATATTCTTTGGTTAAAGACTTTGCTTCTAAAATAATTGAACTCATATCCCAAACCTCCTTTACTTAAACCAGTATAACGGGCAATTTTAAAGAATTTCTTAAATCGTAATGAGAAAAGTTAAAAAAATAATAAAGCTAAGGAACGTTTAATCCTTAGCTTTATGTAGGCGGTAGCCAATGCCCCAAACAGTATCAATAAATTCTGTATCAGAGCATATCGCTTTTAATTTATTGCGTAAATTACTGATATGAACATTAAGTGTATTATCCTCAGCAATATATTCCGTATCCCAAACACTTTGAAAAAGATTCGATTTTGAAAATACTTTATCTGGATATTTCATCAACAATTCTAAAATGCCAAATTCTTTAGCGGTTAAGGATAATTCTATTCCATTCAAAAATGCTGTATTTTTCTCTAGGTCTAAAGTCAGATTGTTATATTGCAAACATTCTGTCTGGCTATTTTGAAATTGTACTCTTCGCAGATTACTTTCAATTCTGGCAAGCACTTCTTCCATATCAAAAGGTTTTGTGATATAATCGTCTGCTCCCAGACGAAGCAAGTCGATTTTATTTTGTGTAGTTTCTTTCGCTGAAATAATAATAACAGGTATCGTAAATTTCTTGCGTACATCAGATAAAATAATATCACCACTCCGATAAGGAAGCATAATATCAAGTATAATCAAATCAATTTTTTCTTTATTCAAAAAATCCAGAACATGAAGTCCATCATATTGGCAATGCACAGCATATCCTTTTTCTTTTAGAAAATCAGCCAATAACGCATTTATTTCTAAATCATCTTCAATAATCAATATTTTATTCATTAGCCTACCTCATTCCTGCAATGCTACTTTCCCATTATACATTTAAGGTTGTATTTCCTCAATACCATTGCAACCAATTATATGAGAGGGATTCTTATTTTGTCAATCTAATTGTAAGCAGAATAGTATAGATTGGATAAACAATTACCATACTATTCTGCTGTAACATTTATTCTACAATCTTCCAGTTATCGTCCTTATGAAGCACAAGCTCACACTGTGAGATTTGCGTCATTTTCGACTTGTTATCCAGATACTTTACGGACACGCTGACTTTGAGGTTGTCGCCGTCTTTGGTAAAGACAGGGGTTACCAGTTCCGAAAATACATAGTCGCCGGATACAGGAGCAAGCACTCCGTCTTTGACATAATAGGCAAGTTCCTTTTCCGTAGCTGTCGGGTAGAGCTTAAAGAATGTTTCCAAGAAAGCGGTAGCGTCCTTGACTGTGTCGGAACTGACACTAACATCGGCTTCCTGTGTTTTGGGTTCATACTTTGATTTCTGTACCGCCGGAGCAAGGGTTGGATTCTGGGTAATGACCATTGCACCGTCCTTATCCACATGAACGGTCACGGTGTAGTTTTCTGTGACTGCCTGTGTCTGTTCTCCCTCTTTTATCTGCTGATCTACTTCGTAGGCAACGGTAAAATCGTCCGTTCCAGACTGCTTTACATTCCAGACCAGCACATTTGTAACGGTCGCACTGGTTGGTATGTCCGTTCTGATGGTATCGACGTTCAAGTCCTGTAATTCTTTGGTAAGGTATTTACTGATTTCTGTTGTCCTTGCTTCAATGGCTTCCTTGCTGGTATCCCATGAGTAGTAGGCTTTCGCAAAGTTCTTGACGAAATTTTCAATACCGTTGGTATCGTTCAATCTTAGCTGAATGATTTCTTTTTCATGTACCGTGTGGGTGTCAATGGCGGTAAAATTCTTATACACACCAAAGCTGGTGCTTGCAAGAAGTACTGCCCACAAAAGCAGGACAGATTTCTTATGTGTCCCGACTTTCATGGTACGCACTTTCTTATTCTTAGGTGCTTTCTCTGTTTTTTCTTTCTTCTTAAACATATTTCAAGTCCTTTCTATTGTTTGATTCTTCCGGCACAAATGATGTGCTGTTGCCAGTAGGCAGAGGTCAAATCGGTATAGCCGATTGGATTTCCGGCATGATACATCTGATTGTTTCCTACATAGATTCCTACATGGGTAACATAATCACTGGTATTATAGGTGGAATGGAAAAAGACCAAATCGCCAGCCTGTGCCTGTGACAATGGGATATGCTGGGTTGCGTCATACTGTGCCTGTGCGGTTCGTGGCAGGCTGATTCCGGCTTTTCCGTAGCACCACTGGGTAAGACCAGAACAGTCAAAAGAGGTGTTCGGGTTACTGCCACCGTAGACATACTTCCAGCCTTGATACTTCAACGCTTCATTCATAACAGCCTGTACCGTTTCGTTGCTGAACTGCTTCACGGTCAGATATTGGTTGACTAGCTCCACATAGAACATATTTCCGTAGTTATACCGCCAGCCACCATTTTTACTGACCGCTATCGGGTTCGTATAGGTCACTTTTATACCGCCGGATTTATTCTTTGCGAAATTCTCCGCAAGGTTGAAGCTGTGCTTTTTCCCGTTCTTCGCCACATAGTCTGTATAGCCACCACCATAGTTATAAGACTGTATGACCACGTTAATGTCATTCATGCCTTTTGCTTTACAGGAAGAAAGCAGGGACGCAAAATATTTACACCCCTGCTTAATGGATTCTTCTGTACTTAATGAGTTTGGCGGTAGTCCCAGACTTTCGCTGGACTGCATGACATCGGTAGCCGCACCGCCACTTTCTACCTGTATGATGGCAAGCAGGACGTTCACATACTCCGTGATACCGTTTTCTCTGGCGTATTTTTCTACCATCGGCTGATGTTTGAGGACATCGGCTGACAGGTTCATGCCAGAGTAGACAGTTGAATAACTGTTGGAACTGTCGTCATCTTCGCCGGAAATCAGTATCCCGAAAAAGAGGACGATGGAGAAAAGGACAGGAAATATCGTACCTATGATAAGGATACGCTTTAATCTCATTTCTTCCGTCCTTTCTCTGGTTGCTTCGTAACAGTCTTACGATTTTGTTTTTGGTTGACCTGTGTTTTCTGTACCGTAGATTTCTTATGATTGCTGATGGATTCTGCTACGTTTGGCTGGTTCGCTCTGGCAACAGATTTAACCTGCTGTTCCTGTCTGATATTGGTTCGGACGGTTTCTTTTCCAGCCTTGATTTCTGCATTTTTTATCACAGGAGAAGTAGCAGGACGTTTCATATCCGGCTTCGTAACTATACCGGTCTGTGCTGGTTTTGGAACAGGTGTGGCAACAGGGCGTTCATGGCTTCTGGTAGCTCCGGCTGTCGCTGATCCATTCGCATGAACGGTCTGTCTTGCTTCCTGTGCTTTCTGTAATTCCTGCTTTTTCTGTGAGATATTTTCCCTGTGCAGGTTGCGTTTCTGTGTACGCTGTTCCTGTCGGTTTTCCCGTTCTTCCACAACGCCACGCTTAAAGTCCGATACATTATCCTTTGCTTTCTGTTTGGCAGAATGGACGGCATAACCAGCCTGTGTCGGCAGGTCTTTCACATTTTCTTTCAGAGAAGAAGCACTATCACGGACTTTATTTTTCGTATCCATCACAGCACCCACAGCAGAACCAACACGGCTTCCCATGCTGGCAGAGGTATTTTCCCGTTTCTTTGGCGGTTGGTTCGTTGCTGGCTTTCCGGCTCTGGCAACACTTGCACCAGCCACCGCACCTGCAACACTTCCAGCACCGACAGCCCTTGCAATCCTGTGTTCCATACGTCTTGCCCGATGTCGCATGAACACCATCGGTCTACGGAATATCCGGCGACCTATCTGCTGGCTGTCATTGGCATTCAGGCTGAACATACTCATTAGCTCTCCGAGCTTCATGTAGATTCCGGCAAAACAGATTATCTGCAAAAATGCCACCATAAAGAACGGATAGTCTGTTGAGATATTGTAAAACATACTGGAAATCGAAAATGCCACCGTCACAACCAATGTAATTCCGGCTCTTGTCATAATGGCATTGAACACACGGACAACTGCCTGTTTCGCCATGTTTTCATAGGTTGGTATCATGGACATTAAAAAGCTGACAGGCAGGAACATGGCATAGATGATAAAAAGTATCTGGGAAAACAACATCATGCCGGTAAGCAGAAAGATAAAAATAGTAATGCCAAGATTGAAGATGAGCAGGAAGAACACCATGCCAAGACGGTTGACAACCTGCGGAATCGTTAGGTTGTCATTGTCGTTATCCTCAATCTCTGTTTTTACAACATTTTCCCTTGTTTCCCCATCTTCGTCTGACGGACTGGCAGATACCAGAGCTTCCACACGGTCAGTCCCGATTTCTTCGGTATCACTGTTCCCGAACTGCAATAACAGCCACGGTTTTTCTACCTGTATCGCAAACAGGCTGTCACGGATAAGGTCTACGCTGTCCTTGCCTTTGCTTTGTGAATCGGGGAGCATGATTTTTGTCCCCAAGTCCAGAGAAGCGGTGCTGATGTCGGAACTGAAATCATTGATTTTCTGGATATAATTGGGAGCATAAGCAATAAAGGACGCAGATACAATAAACACCACCACAAAGTTGATAACGGCGTGAAGTGCCTTGCTTGTTTCCCGTTTGAGAAGTCCTGTATAGGCGGTATAAACACCTACAATCAGAATGATAATGAGCAGGAATCCCACATAGAATCCACTGCTGGAAAATCCGTTTTCGGTCACTCCGGCAAGTGTCTGGATACTTTTCCCGATACTGTCTGCCATGTCATTGATGAAGTCCAGCTTATACGCTTGTTGCACCACATACCCAGTGGCATTGCTAAGATACAGGCTGATTGTCCAGACAAAATTTGTGATACAGTAAAGTCCGTACTGCACTGATTTCCCAATGCCGTCCAGCCAGTTCCACGGAAGCCATGACCAGCTATTGTCCACATAGAAATCAAGCTGATAGTTGGAAAGCGGATACTTTGAATACAGGTTGTCTGCATTGACCGTATCATCGACCAGTCCAGACGCATGAGCTACCGTCCCAAGCAGGGACAGCAGTACCAGTGTGACGGTCACGGAAAGCAGAACCAGTTTCAGTACATGGAATACCTTTTCTTTTGTGACAGATTTCATCATTCCAAATCCACCTCACTTTTTATCGGCGGTCTGGTATCAAAAGCATGGAGCAGTTCTACAAAGACAGGGTGTATCTGTACCACACCGACACGTCCGTATAAATCCTGCATTAAGCATTGTCCGTTCTCCAAATCCCTCAACCGTTTCTGGTTGTTTTCGTCCTCACTGTCCAGACCGAAAAACTCTAAGGTCTGCTTGATTTCATTGGTATCTGTGGAGCGGAACGCAAACTTTAAGCCGATGTTATTTTTCAGACTTTCTTTCGATACGTCTCCAGAGGATTGTGTCACAAAATAGACTCCGGCGTTCATGGCTCTACCAGCACGCACCAGCTTATTTGAGAGTGTTTCTCCCTGTGCCACATTCAAGAACGCCCATGCTTCGTCAAGGTCTACAATCTTAAAAATGCTTCGGTCACTGTGAATGAAGTCAAGGGCAAAGGTACTGATAACAATTAAGATGGATACCGACAACAGTTCAATGGTCGTGTATTCCTCAAAGGTGGTATCCTTATCCGGCAGAACCAAATCTGCAACCTGTATAATGTTGAGCTGGTTATCCAGACTGATTGCATTTTCCACCGAACCGTCCGAGAACAAAAGCTGTGCAAAATCATAGTCCGTAAAACTTTCGATATGGTCTGCAATGTTACGGGATACGGCGGTATCCTCTTTTCGCAGTTCCTCAATGACCTGCAACAGCCCGTGGTTTGTGTTCTGGGATACCGTGCGGACAGCTTTTCTAAGGACAGGAAACTTTTCGCCATCACGACTGCTGATACCTGTAAGGAACGTCAGAATATCAATGGCAAGACTTTCAGCGTCCTTGACATCTTTCATAATCACATACGGGTCTAACAGCCCTTGATTGCTGGAATCACTGGTAATGTTTACAATGTTGATTTCCTCTGCAATCTCCGGCAGTGTTTCTTTCCAGTTCCCACGCTCACTTTTCGGGTCTAGGATAACTGCCTGTCCACCGAACAGGACGGAATAATACACCAGCAGGTTATTACAGAATGATTTTCCACCACCAAGCGAACCGACAAAAGCAGAAGCCAACGCATTTGTGACCGTACCTTTTACCCCTTGACTGGCAAGGGACGGTTGTAGGTAGACATTTCTTCCCGTATCCACGGAATATCCGATATAGATTCCTGTATTTTCTCCCAACATCTGGGTAGCACCGAAACCAAGTCCGGCTAAAAAGTCGGATTTCACATACTGGATATAATCATTGATATAACGTTTGCTGGCTGGAAGAAACTCTCCATGCAGTCCCATCATATCTCCGGCAGGGCGAACCAGCTTCACATTCAAATCATCGTAAAAGTCCTTGACTTCATCACAACGGCGTTTCAGCTCGTCAAGATCGGGTGCAGATACCCGTATGACGTAACTTAACTTGTACATACTTTCCTTGCTCTGGTCTAAATCTGTTTCCAGTTCATCGACACTGTCTAAGGCTTCCACCACATTTGAACTTGTTTCATTTCCGGCTTGATAGGCGTGATTGTCCAAGTCCTTTAATTCCTTTTTCTTATTACGGACAGTGGTTAAGGCTTTCTTATTTCCGACAATCTCAACATTCATGGACGTATCCATAGGGAATGTGAACTGCTGTTGCTGGAAATAAAAGATTTCCGATGATGGGAAGTCCAGTTCTCCGACAATGGCATTGACCGTAAAGTAGGACACATAGCTTTCACTGTCCTCATGTTCCAGACGCAAATATCGCTGGCTTTCTTCCACCACGCAACGGGTAGGACGAATAAGGTCATAATACTTAATCAGTGTTTCTCTTTTTAATTTTCTTTTTGGAAGAGGATACTCATAATCTTCATAGGCTATCCCGTCCCTGCCGTAGAGGTGTTCCATCAGATACGCAAAGTCTTTGGCTTCCAGTCGGCGGATTTTGAACCTACGGGAGATTTTGTTTTTCAGTAATTTCTCCATCTTCACATAACGGTTGATTTCATCATTGCTCATAGAAACAAAGTCGTTCATCAGCGTATGCCTTACCTCATTCAAAAACTCACGGAATGTCAGAAATACCGATTTTTTGATGTTCTTCAGATTGACTTCGTCCTCTGTGACCATGAGCTTGAATCCCAGAAAGAAACGGTAATCTACTTGATTGTCGCCTATCATGGATACAAGGGCTTCGGTCTGGTCGTCTATCTTTTGGATTGCTACCTCACGGAGCTTTCCAGTGACCAGCTTCTTTGACTGTTCCTGTATGCTTCGGATTGAACTTTCAGTTGCAATCTGCAACGCATGAATCTTTCCCTCGCGGGACTGTGCGATAAGCTGACGGAAGCTGTCATGCACAAGGTATTTCTGTTCTGGGGATAAGAATGAATAATTGTACGGTATCAGCTCATAGTAGGCGAACACCTCATTGTCCTTATTCCAGACAAGGTTATTGTCGATATATTTAATCGGGAACATAGGTCACACTCCTTACTGCCGTGATAGTTTCCTCAAATTTCTGCTTATGCAGGTTCACGGCTTTTCCGGCATAAGTCACTTTGGGACGCAGGGCATACAGCACCATCGTCTTGATGTAACTGTATGGCTTTTTCCCGTCAAAGGTTTTCTGTGACATAAACCATGTAAGGGCAACGGGAATCCCGAAATATTTCAAAAACGCACCCTCAATCATGGAAAGTGGCGGTACATCTGCAAACAGAATGATGATAAATTCCGTCAGCACGAACCATGTAATCTGGGTAAAGGTCACAGGGAATGGCAGGTTTACATCATTGATGGCATACAGTACCTTTTCCACGTTCCAGATACTTGTATAACTTCGGATTTTCTTCACTTGTAAATGCTCCTTTCTTCATTTTCCTAACAACAGGGACAGCCGGATTTTCCAGACTGCCCCCAAGAGAAAAGCTGACAGTAGCACCAGTGGCGGTGCTGATCTGCCAGCCCTTAACGCAGTACCTCACAGATACCAGCGTTTGTTGCAATAAATGTCCCCTCTATATCGAGGTCACGCCCGTAGGCTTCATAGTCGATATAGTTCTGTAAAGAGGACGGGATTTCTCCGAGTACCTGTTCTTCATCAATCAGATAGTAGGCTAAATCGGTCATCGTTTCACAGCCGGAATACAGAATGATGTCGTCTTTATGCTCCACCAGTTCTTCCAGACTTCCATAATAGGATACGAAACTGTCCAAGTCGTCCAGCAGGTAATCCGGTAATTCTTCCAACTGCTCATAGATACGGTTCAGTTCTTCGATGGAAATGTATTCGCTAATCTCCATCGGGAAGTTGTCCGTATCATGGATTGCGTATTCTTCGTACTCTGCATTTAAGCCGATACGTTCTGCAATCACTTCTTCGTCCAACGGAAAAGAGAACCAGTCCCCGACCAGCTCTCCCTCATTGTACTTGCCAAGATTGGCTATATAGACTTGCATATCATCAATCATAAGCGGTTCACTTCCTTTCGGTTGTATTCATAAAATCTGCCATAAGCAATACCACCATTAGAGCTTGAACATACCGTTGTTGCAGAGGGCATAGCGTCCTTTTTCTTCCAGCTCATGGGCGTAGGCTTCCAGATTAAAGTATTTCTTTCCCTTTTCGGAGAGGGCAGAAAATTCAATGTTATGCTCCAAGCGGTAACGGGCAACGTCCATGATGTTGTGACACTCTGGATAAAACAGAAATTCTTCTGATTTCTGTAATAAATCCTCAACACCGCCACAATAGGGAATCAACTCTTTGTATGCCTGCTGAACTTCTGGCGATAAATCCGTGTAAGTAAAGTACAGCTTGTTTAACCGTCTGACAGATGTTGTCCTTACAATGTCGCCAGCAAAGGGGAGCTTCATATCAATGATTTGATAATCATTGCTGTCAGCTTCCACGCCGAGCAGGTCACGGAACAGCTCATAATCAATGGGTAAATCAAACCAGCGAGAGGTTTTATCCTCTGCTGATTTGGTCGTTTCAATCAATACGCTACATTCTTCCATAGGCTTTACGCTCCAATAATCTTATTGAATAACTGTAACAATACGTCTTTTACGCCGGA
>OGJM01000171.1_pt1 | contig 49021 bp, 81 predicted proteins | sample 1572281 | NCBI WGS metagenome assembly OGJM01 (sample SAMEA2582147, study PRJEB24529) | metagenome | reverse complement strand
ATTTTGGAAGAGTAACTCCCTCAGATATTAAAACTTGTACTTTAACTTTTTCCATTTTTTTCTCTCCTTTTTTTAATAATCTATACTCATTTTAACAAAATGTATTTTTTTCTTCAAATTTTCTTTGATTATTCCTCTTCTAGAATCTATTAGTTCTTTTTCTAAATTACCAGCATTTTCTAAAGCGTGTTGTTCTTTTATTATTAATTCAGTTACTCCATCTAATATATCATCTTTATTTAAACTTGGCTCAAAGTCTATATAATCTTCATCTTCCGGATAATAATCTTTGAAAATATCCTTCATAAAAACATCATCTCCTTTTAATTTTATATTTGCAAAAATTCTTGTAACGATTGCCTACAATAAAAATCTACCAGATTATTTTTTAAATCTGGTAGTTGTTTTATCATTTTTTTAAATTTTATTATGTTAGTTATCTTTCTTAAGCTATTTCTTGCATAGGCCATTTTTTTCTCTTTTTTTCCTTTTCTTCTACTTGTTGTTTTACCAGTCAAGAAATGTTTAGAAAATTTTGTTTTTTCAAATCTTTGTTTTATTTGTTCATATAGTCTTTGAATTTCATCATCATTAATATGAACAGCATAAAAAAGACATTTTAAATTATAATAATTCATCTAAATATAAAATACTCCATAATTTTTTCATTGTTTCTTTGTGACAATCATTTTTACCATTTATTTCTGTTTCTTTAGGAGTTAATTTTATATTTTCATTTAGTTGTTGTAACTCTTTATTCATCTTTAAATTAATTTCTTCAACTTTTTTTACATACTCTTCTTCTAATTGTTTTAATTGACTTTCATATTTTATTAAAATCTCATTATATTTTTTATTATAATCATTATTCTTTTTAGCATCTTTTTTCTCTTTTATTAATCTATTTAATAACTCAATATCTTGATCAGTAAATTCATTTTCGTAAGTTTTTAATTCGTTTAATATCTCTTTCATTTTTTAAATTTGTAGTAAAGTTTTACTACTTCCTCCTTTTTTTTGATTCTTTTTATAATCTTCCTTCACTTTATTTATTTCAGAAAAACACATTAAGGAATTTTCACAATATTTACAGTATTTATTATCATTTGTCGTAATTGTTAATTTGTGTTGCATAGATAATAAAACTTTTATCCAATCAATATCTTGAAATGTATTAAAAACATCTCTAATATTATAAACCTTTCTTTTTATCTGTAATGGATAATATATAATTAAGTTTTCAAATTTTAAATTAAGTTCTCTTGAAACAAAAACACATAAATATCTTAAAAGGGTTCCTATCATACAATTTTTATGAGTTAATTCTTCTATTACATTATTTGGAGAAGTTATAATAAAATTAAAGCTATTATCTACATTTTTTTGAATGAATAAAAAATCTTGCTTGTAGTTTATATGCTCCATTTCTTCTAAATTTATATTTGGTATATTTTTTTTATAAGATTCTTTTATTTCATTGAATCTAAAATTTAAATATTCTTTTAAATCTATTTTTATACTAGAAAATTTATAAATATTATCTGTTGCGTCCAATTCTATAATATTATTATAATGTTTTTCAATATTTCTCAATAGTTTATTTCTTATGTCGTTATAATGTTTTTCTGGTTTTGGTAATTTTTTCTTATTAAATTCTATTTCTTTTTCTAAAATTGTAATATAAATCTTTTTAAAATTAAGTAAATTTAATTCCTTTTTTTTAATTATTTGTTCGAAAGCTTTAAAATATATTTTTTTTAAAACTATATATTGCAAAGTTTCTTCGTAAGGAACATATTTTAAAAATTTAAAACTTATAATTTCATCTTTAGATATTTTAACTTTTCTACTACTTCTTTTAGTTATCATATATGCTCTTTCCTGGCACCTTTGATATTCTAACCAGAAGAATTCGTTAAATTCTAAATACGTTAATTTTCTATTATTAATTAAATTATTTATATTTATTCATCAGCTCCTCTCTTAATTTCACATATTTAGTATATAATGTTACAGCTTTCCTTTTTTCACTTATATATTCTTTATTTTTTTCTTTATAAGCTTTACTATCTATCACTTCTTGATATTCTAGTTCTTTTAAAAGTTCTCTTTTCAATTTGGTTAATTCTTTATTCTTTTTATTCGCTATTTTGTTTTGTTCTTCATATTCATTTTTTAATGTTTTTAAAGTATATTTATTCACATTCACCCTCTTTTGTCGCTAGTTTTTTAAATTATATATCATTTTAAATTTAATTTAAATTTAGTTAAGTTTTAACATAAATACACTTTATTTCATTTTCTTTTATTTTGATTATCAAAGTAGCGAAAATATAATCTTTTCTTTTTTTTAAACAGTATTTCTTTATTTTTTTAAAAATAAAGAAATCTTTTAAAAAAAATTATTTTAAAATTTACCAATTTAAAAATAATTCAAATAAAAAAAAAATACCTAAGATAAATATAAGATGTACTGAAAGTTTTTCTTATATTAACCTTAGGTTTTATTATTATAAAAATTATTTCTTAAATCAATATATTAAAAATTATATTTTTTTTTAAAAAACTATTTTTTTTTTTTTTTTTCTAAGGTAAATATAATATGTACTGAAAGTTATTTTTATATTAACCTTAGACTATTTTAATATTGTTATTAATTATTTCTTTTTTTAAATTGTTTTTCAATCGTTTCACGATTTCAAAACCTTCACTTCGTGAAGTTTGTTTGAGCAAGTATATTAATATTTAATTGTTTATTGTTTATTTTTTTTTATTTCTTTCTCGCTTTCCAAAGGAGCGAGAAAGTTTATTTATTATTATTTATGAATTTATAAAAAATATATTATTTATTTGTCCACCGTAATTATTTTTGATTACGAACCAGTTATTTATTTAGTATTATACTGGTTCTATTTAAAAAATTTCCATTATTTATCGGTGGACATAATAACCCCCCTATAAAAAGAGAGATTAATCTTATATATGTTTCATTTATTAAAAATATATATTACTTATTAAATTCATTAGATTCTCACATTTAAAACATTTAAACTTAATGCTTGATAAGTGATCCTACGCCCCACACTGTACTGTTTATATAACAGCCTATCTAATGCCCCCGGTCTAATACCCGTAGCTGATTTCCTAATATATCGCTTATTCCTTATTTTATAAGTTGCTTTATATTATGCCCTTGATATTCGATGTCTTGTTAGGGTGGAGCAGTTAAGAGATATTTTTCAATCTCAGGAGCATTGTTTCATCCACACGACCCCTATATTAGAACTCTCATAATAATCAAACATCCCCGTCAAGACGGAAAACTTTATTACGGTCATTGTTCTTATTAATGCTAGTAAATGTTTTTTGGATATATATATCTTAGCATATTTAAAATAAAAAGTGAAATTTTCTGACTATTTTTTTAATATATCCCAAGGATTTTTACAAAAACTACATTTTTCTACAACTTTTTTAGGAACATAAAATATTATACTTTTAAATATATAACTACATATAATAATAATAATAGTTTTTATAATATTTTCTGCTCCAACAAAATAATATAAAGCAATCGATGCTAATATTATTTGTAAGATATCTTGAGGTATTGTTTCTTTGCAATTTATACAAATCTTTTTATATTTTAGAATTATACTCAAGATTATAAATCCTATATAAATTATATTATATATTATATTTATCACCTACCTCCTTAATACGCCGGCGTATTTTTTCTAAAAAAAATCTAATTATGTACGCCAGGCTTATACACAATTAGATTCATTAACTTTATGGCGACCCCAGTAGGACTCGAACCTACGACACTGTGGTTAACAGCCACATGCTCTACCGCCTGAGCTATAAGGTCATATTATTTTATATTAGTTTAACATAAAAATAATTATTTGTAAAATTTTGGTGGAGCGACTTGGAATTGCACCACATCTTTTATTCGTACGCAATAAAAGCAAAGTCTAACTTTGTCGCCCCAAATAATGAGATTGCTCACCATACAATCTCATTGAAAGGAGGTGCTAGGAAACAATAGGAATCGAACCTATAATCAAGAACGCTTATATTATAACCATATAAGAAACAGAATTGAACTGTTATATAAGTCTTATATTCTTTGTCTTACCATTTGACTATGTTTCCATATTTATGTCAGTTTTAAAGTTCTGACAACTTAACTTCCGATTAATTATTTAAATTCGTTAATGGCAGTCTTCCAAAACGAATAATACTAGTAGATCAGATTTAACGTTCTACAGAAAAATTTTATAAGGAAAAATTTTTAAACCCAATCCCCCTTGTCAAGGTTAAGATAAAATCAAACACAAAATCGTCTTTTTGACATGTGGATTCACGATACTCCACTCCCCTTTTTTTTATAATGATACATCAAGGTATCCTGTGACTGGTTATTAGATTTTATTTCAAAGGATTTTTCTAAATTAGTCTCCGTTAAGGCTAGGAGAAATCCTTACGAATTATAAAAAAACGAATTATAACTGTTAACAGGAGAATAATTGGATTTGAACCAATAACTTTATGTTGTACATACGCTTTACCAATTAAGCTATATCCTCATATGGTACGTGTAGAAAGATTCGAACTTTCACTAACATAGGTTCGTAGCCTATTGCTCTATCCTTTAAGCTATACCCGTATTTGGCGGAGATAATGGGAATCGAACCCATAAGAGTTTATACTCGATGTCTTAGCAGGACATTGCCATACCATTAGGCGATATCTCCATTATTACCAGTTTTTAACTGGTAATTAGCTCTAAAAAATATATAAGGGGTATTGCAAACAATTGGAATTGAACCAATCTAAGTATTGTATAAAATACTGACTCCAACAGTCTGTTTGCATATTGATATTGAATAATATAACAGCCTAGAGAATAATCTAAAGTTTAATAATGACTTATGAATCTTTTATCCAGGATTTTATATATTTTTTTAATATTAATTTTTTAATTATTTTAGTTTTAAATTTCTATATCTTTTTATTTCTATACTTTTTTATTTTTTTAATATTTAATTCTTAAATCTAATTTTTCAAAAAGGATTATTAGCAACCTAGTTTTAAAGAAATTAAAAGTTTCTTATTTGTATATAATTCTTAAATTGTTTTCAATTAAATATTATAAATGTTTTTTTATTTATTTCAATCTCGTAACAACATTTATAAAAAACTTCGAGATTATATTAATTTAAGATTTTCGATATATTATTCAATATTTATGATTATTTTATTATTTTTCTTCTATAAAATCAATTTCGAGATAATTAGAATAATTTGCCTCATTTATTTTTACATGAACTTTTTCTAAGAATGAATTTAAACTATTTTCTTCTTCTATCATTTTTGTCATAAAATCATCAAATACTTTAACTGATGTTGGTTCATATTGTTTTCTTCTTTCAATTATTCTTTCATCTTGTTTTGATACTGATACTTTAGAATCTGTTGTTATCTGTCTTTCAAAATCTTTAACTTCTTCTTCTTGCTTATTTTTTAAATTGTTTAAAGTATTTTCTAACATTTTATGATTTCTATAATATAAATCATATAGAAATTTATTTTCTTTATTTTTATATTTTTCAAGAGCTTCTACAATAGTATATTCTATTCCATCTACATTAATTATTGTATTTGCGTTAAATTGAATAATAGCTCTATTAATTTTTTGCTTATTTGAAGTTAAATCTTCTAATTTTTGCAATAAAGATTTTCCGAATTCTATTTGCTTATTAGCTTCTTCTTTATTGAATCTAATATTAGAATCTGCAACAAATAATTGTGTATTTTTTAACTTATCTTTTGTATCATTTATTCTTTTTTCAACTATCTTTTTTTCTGCTAACCATTCGGCTACTGTTTTTTTCATTATTTTCCTCCATTATTTATTATATGTTCTTAATACTTTTCTTTTTTCTCTATCTCTAACTCTAGCTTCAGACCACATTATTGCTTCCTCAACTTTAGTTAACACTAAAGCATTTTCTCTACAAGCAAATTCTCCTTTTTGAAATGTTTGAATTCTATCTCTTACTATATACAATAAATCTAAATCCAATATACCTGGAATAGAGTTATGTTCTTTTCTTGCTCCTTCTTGATATTGTATTTTTAATAATAATTCATTATTATCATTTCTTCTTATTTCATATTCATGATGACCATTAAATTTTATTTCATCTTTAACAAATACTGAATTTAATCCGTTTTCACTTATTTTTTTCATATTTATCCTCCATTAAAATAATTTTAATTGTTTTGTTTCTTTTTGATAATTTTTTCTATGATATATTAAATCATCTAAAATATTAGAATAATCTTCCATTATAGATAATTTGTAAAGCATTTTATTTATTTCAAATTCATCAAAAGCTTCTTTTACTTCTTTTGAGGATAAATATTCATTTAATTTGTGAATTTTATTTACTATTTCTTCTTTTTCTTTAATCCATTTTTTTATAAATTTCATTTATTCCTCCTGAATTGTTTTTGAATACAAACATATCAGGATTATAATATTTTTCTAAATCTTTTTCAAATTCACTCGTTTCTTTGTTAAAAGAATTATTTAGTGGAATAAAATAAAAAATTAAATTACTTGTTATTGGAATTATATTTATATTTTCTTCTTTAATTATTTTAGTTAAATTAGTAAAATTTATCCAACCGTAATCATAAGCTTGCATTAATCTGTAGATATTAGTATATTGTTTTCTACTAATATTATATGATTTAGACATTTTCTCAAGTGCATATATATGATTTTCTTTAAACAAAACACAAGTGTTAGAGTAATCTATAATATTTATAATTTCTTTTATATCTTTATTAAATAAATCACTCATTTTAATAATATTAGCTATACTTATTCCTTCGTCATCATTTATTTCTTCATAAATAATATATTCTAAAAATTTTCCAATATTTTCATATTCTTTTCCATTAAATATAAAACTTATTGGTTCAAATTTTTTAAAAAAATTTTGAAAAGACCAACTATCTGAAAGTTCTAATAATTTATCAACATTATTATCATTACTAACATTTAGATCCCAAATAAATCTAAATTCATCATCATTATCATTTATAAAATTAAATAAAATTTTAAACATTTTAACCTCTTTTCTTATTAAATAAATAATGTGTGATTTTCAAAAAAATAATAAAAACCACCTTCTTTTTTATTCTCTAATATATAAATTTCTTGCTTTTCTATTTCTTCTCTTATTTTTTTAAAATCTTTGAAATTTAAAATTTTTTTAATATTATTTTTAATAGATTCGTTATATGAGCATCCTAATTCATCTTCTAAAAAATCTATATCATTATCATACCAATACCAAGTTACAAATTCTGAAAAAAATGAATTAGCTACTTTGCTATATCCAACTTGACAATTATAAGATATTTCTATATCTTCTATAACATGCTCTAATTTAGATCTTGGATCTTTATAATAAAAAGTATCAAATAAAGCTTTGTAATCTTCTAAAGAGTAATTGTTATTAAAGTAATCAATATATTCTTTATCAATATCTGTGAATAATTTTGCTCCTAATATTTCTATTTGAACTCTAATGGTTTCATCATCATCTAACCCAAATAATTCTATTAATTCATTATCTGTAAAACCTTTATTTTTGTTCCAAATTAATTTTACATTTTTATTTTTTTTCTTAATAAAAAAAACAAATTCTATATAAAAATCTTCGTTCATTTTCACCCCTTCTAATAAAAGCAATGTATAATTAATTTTTTTTTATTTTTTCATATATTTCTTTTTTGAATATTATATATGCTTCAAATCTTTCATCTGCTATACATTTTTCTATTTTTACGTTAAAATATCTTATTGTTTTAGTTAAGTTATAGTTTAGATTATGTTCTATAAAATTATTTATAATTATATCTTCAAAATACAGTTCATTAATTATATAATTTTCTATTTCTCCTTTTATTTTTTTATTTAGTAAATAGTCAGTTTCAAATTCTTTTTTAATAATTATTATATTTTTATTTGAAAATTCATACATTTCTTTTATAGTTTTAGTTTTATAAAAATATAATATTAAGTCTTCTATTAACTTTATTTTTTTTCTAGAAAATTCATTAAAAGAAATATATTTAAATAGATTTTTTAATTCGTCTTTATTATTCTTATAAGATAATAAAAAATCTTCAATATCTATATCTCCTGTTCCATTTATTTCTATGAATTCTACATCTATTAATGTTAAATTATTTAATCCTAAATCTTTTAAAATTGAATAACTTTTATAATTTTCTGAATCAAAAAAGAAAAATTTTATATTTTTTTCTTTATCTTCTAAAGTTAATTTAATCATAATTCCTCCATCAATTTATTAGAATGGAAATTGATATATTTCTGAATAATTTCTATATTTATTATAGAAATGTTTTTTAAAAATTTTAGTTATATATTTTTTGGAAGTATTTTTTGGTATTAAAATGTGTATTTCATCTTTTTTATTTATAAATTCGCTTCCTTTTATTCTTTTTGCAAATTTTATAATTTCCTTATAAGTTAATCCATTTATTATTTTTTTACTTTTAGTATTTTGATTTTTTGTATATTCCAATAAACTATAAAAAATAGTAGAAATATATTTATATTTAAATTTTTTATTTATTTTAGAACAAAAATAATTTTGCTGATAATCGAAAATTTTTTCTAAAGTTATACCTTTTTTGTAAAAATCGAAAAATAATCTTAATTGCCATAACATTCCTCCTCCGTTTAACTCTATATTTTTTTTCAAAAAAAGATATTCTATTATTCTTTTCCAATCTCTATTTTTGTTAAAAGCTACAAAAATATTTTTATTAAACTCTTTTATTTCTTCTTCATTTAATATTAAATCTTGAATCTTAAATCAAATCCCAAATCTTTGAAAATTTCTTCTTTGGTTATTATATTGATATTAGTAAAATTTTTTTCATAATAATCATAATCATATTTTGTTAATATAAATTTTTTATATTGTTCATCTTTATTTTTTAATATTAATTCCATATTTTCTCCTAAATAAAAAAACAGGATTAATAATCCTGTTTAAAATAAATTTCATATGAGTTGCTATATTTAGAAATTATATCTTCTATTTCATTTAAATTTTTCATATCATATATCTTAATATTAATATATTCTTTTCTAGTATTTTCATATTCTATTTTTTCTAAATATTTAATAAAAGCTATTAGTAATATAAAAAATATTATATATATACTACCTTTTTTTAATTCATTAAATATAAATTCTTTAAAACTAATAATATCACCTTCTTTATCTCTTTCCGACATAATGTCTGAATGTTAAATTATTATATATTATAATATAATTATTTTTTTATTATATCAAATTTATCTATATTTACTTACTCCTTTTCATAATGAAATTAGTTAATTCTTTTATTTGTTCATCAACTAATCCTAATTGACTATCTATTAATTCTTTTCTACCTTTTAATATATCCTTATTTTTTTCAAGAACTTCTATTCTTGATTTCAATACATTTATATTTTGATTTATATCTTTAATTTCTTGATCTATTTCTTCTTTTTCTTTTCCTCTATTTGTTTCTATATCATTTTTAATCTTTATTTTGTCTTGAAGTTCACTAAAATATAATTCTAAAATAGTTTTATTTTTTTCTTCTGATAATCTATAATTTAATTTATATAGTGTTATAAGGTTATTTTCTTTACTTACTATTAACAACATTAAATTTTCCCAATTTATGTAAAATTTAGAAAATGGAAATGTTTTATAATTAGCTTCTATCATTAAATCTGAATTATTAAATAGTTCATTTATTTTTTAATCTATTTGAGAAATTAATTCTTCGTTATTTTTCTTCCATGTATCATAGTTTGTATCAGTTACATTATTTATTCCTAATATTCTATTTAAATATCTTACTCTAGAATGTTTTGTTATACTTCCTAATTTTATTTCTTGCATTAATTATCCTTTCTGTTAATTGCAATCTACTATTAACCAATTATCATTTAACTCTTCTGCTATTTTTAATAATTGTTCTATTTCTTCTATTTTATTATTTTCTTCTATATATATATTATAAGCTCCTTTTAATTCTTCTATATCTATTTCAAAATATCTTAAGACTTCTTCTTCATCATATAATTTACATTTAAGTATTGTTCCATCTGTATAATAATCTATTTTTTCTATATTATTTAAAAATTTCTTTAAATCTTTAATTTCTTCTTTTATATATTCTATTTTACTTATTTTTCTTATTCTTCCCATATTTACTCCTTTTATAAATTATAAGAGCCACAATTAAGTGGCTCTATATTATTTATTTTTTTAAACTAATTTTACCTGTTTTAAAAGTATTTTTTTTATAAATATCTATGAACTCTTTTAATAATTCGTCATAAATATCATTATCGTTAAATCTTTTTAAGTCTGAAAATTGAATAAATCCTGCATTATCGAATTTTCTTTCATATAGATTATCTAATGATTTCAAGAAATTAAAACTATCATTTCCTATCCCTACAAACTGAATATATATATCATAGTTACTTAATTCTCTTAAAATCTTTTGTGTTTCTGTTTTATCATAGTTATCTCCATCTGTAATAAATAACATAAATACTGGGAATTTTAATTCTCCATTTTTAGCTTTATTTAATACAGATTTTAATGTTGGTGAATAACAAGTTCCTCCACCAACTAATCTTTTTAATTTTTTATCCGAAAAGTTCAAAAGATTATCTAATGTTAAAGATTCTACTTCTGTGACTTCTTCATCGAAAGCATAAACAGGAACTATTCCGTCATCATCAAAATTTAATGAAATTGGAATTAATCTATTTAGTGCTTCTTGTACTTTTCCTTCTTCGAAATTATAATACATACTTCCTGATACGTCTACCGCAACTTGTACCTCTGCAACTAATTTATCTACATTTTTCTTTTCTAAAGAAATTTTAACTTGTTCTTTAGAAAGATTTATTTTTTTTACTAATTCTTGTTTTGTTAAGTCTATATTTATATTTGCTACTTTTATTTCTTCTTTTTTATCTTTTTTTAAAAAATCAAATAATCCCATATTCTTTTCTCCTTAATTTTAATCATTAGTTACAACTATGCTATAACCTTTTAAGATTGTTACTAATTCTCCTTCTTGTCCTATAGGTTTAATAAATAAGTTATTATTTCTAATTATAAATTCGCAAAGAACCATTGCTGTAGATAATGGATTTTCTAAATCTGGTGCAAATGTCGCTATAACATTATTATGTTCTACATCATAAATTTCTATGCTTAAATCTCTAACTAATCCAAAATTTTGTCCTTTTTTCTCAGCTTTATCTATACTTAAAGTACATGCTATTTTATCTATAAGTTGATTTATTTTATCTGCTTTTATAGTTATTACTTCGTTCCATTCTTTATTTCCACCTGTTCTATCATCTCCAGATAAAGTGATTGATTTGTCTTTAGTTTCTATAATTCCTGTCATAGGATCTTTATTTCCGTAAAAAGCTATATCGTGACAAATTCCATTAGCTAATTGTATTGCCATTAAATCTAAATCCATTGTTTCTTTTGATAATGAAGTATTCCATTTTGCTCTTACCTCTATAGTTTTAGAACCATTACTCTCCTTTGTTAAATTTACTGTTTGTCCTTTTGATAAATCAATTGTTACTGACATTGTTTTTCCTCCTATTTTTTATTTGTTAAATTTTTATTTTAATTTAATATAAATCCATTCTGTTGATTCATTTTCGCTTAATTTTCTTTTTAATTCATTTGCTTTTGGTATTTCTTCGTTATTTTCTTCTAAACATATTAGAAATTCTTCTAATACTTCTTCAGCCATTTTTTTAGCTTCTTCTAATGTTTTTCCTTGTGTGAAACATCCTTCTAAATCTGGAAATTCTACTATGTAGTCATTTTCTGTTTTTGTAATTAAAACTGTATATTTCTTTAATTCTTTTTTCACAATTCCTCCTAATTAAAGTCCTTCAAAGTATTTAGAATTATTATTTGAATTTGTTTTATATTTATTTAATTCTTCTTTTGATTTAACATGTTCTACTTTTTTATTTATTTGTTCTTTTACTCTATTAAATTCATTTTGATAAGAAGTATCTTTTTTAAAAGAAGATTTAATATTCATTATTTCTTCTTTTGTTTTAGCTGTTTGTAATTGAACTAATAATTTATTTTTTTCTCTTTCTAGCTTTTTAATTTCTTTTTCAGAATTTAATATAAATTGTTTTAATTCATTTACTCCTTCATCTATTTCTTTTTTAGTACTTAATAAATCTTCTAACTCTTTTTCAGTCTCTTTATAATAAGCTGTTAATTCTGCAACAGCTTCCTTTGCTCCATCTCTTTGTGCCATTCCTATTCTTGTTTGGATTTTTCCAAGCTTATTTTTTAATTCCTTTTCTTCATCAGAAGTGTTTCTTTGAATAGTAATTAAATTAGCGACTTTTTCTTCTGTTTCTGCTATATTATCTTTAGCTTTTAATATAGCTTCGTTCAAAACGTATTCTGGATTGTCTTGTGCTATTTTATCGCTAGTATCTCCAATTATTCCTTTTACTACTGCTGTAGCATTTTTAATAAAACTTCCTAAACTCATTTTCATTCTCCTTTTATTTTTATTATTTCATTTATATCTTTATTTAAATTTAATCCTTCTGTTAAAAAATCATAAACATCGCTAGCATCTGTTGCTGTAGAATAATTATCTAAATCTTCTAAGACTTTATTTAATTCTTCTTGATCTAATATTTCTAATTCTTCTGGATTTTTACACATTAAATTATTATTTTTACTAGATAGTATATCTAAAAAAGTCCAACCTAACATACAATATTGTGTTGCATATTTATCAGTATCAAATTTTCCTTCTTTTATTATTTCTTCTATTTGCTTTTTATCTAAAATATAACTCATTATTTATCACCTTTTTTTAAAAAAATGTATCAATATCTACTTTTGCAAACACTACAACTTCTTCTCCTTTTGGAGTTGTTAAATGTTCATAAAAATAATTGTTTTCATCATATTCATTTTCTTTAAAAAATTCTTCATATGTCATATAATCTGTTTCATCAAATTCTTTTTCAATTTCTTTTCTTTTTAAATACTCTTCTTTATTTATTAATTTACTATCTATATATGACCATACTTTCATTCCTTGTTCCCATTTCTTAAAATCTTCTTTACTTACTAATTTTGGATATACAGTTATTTCCATTTTTTATTCTCCTTTTTTATTTATAATATTATCATTTGACTAAAAATACAAAACGGCACCATTTAGATGCCGTTTTTATTATTTTAAAATATTAAAATTCAGAATAATCTATTAATATTTCTGATGTTTCAGTATCAATAACAACGCCTTGAATACTAAATGCTTTTGATTTAGCTTTTCTTAAATCATCAAAACTATATTCTTCACAACACATTTCATCTATAACTTTATATTTCATAAACTCTCTCCTATTTAATAAATGTTTTTTTTAATAATCCAATTGGAATTATTAATAATGATATTATAACTACATGTAACCACTGATCTAGTGTTAATCCGTAGCAATGCATTATCTTTCCACCAAATTGAGTCATAAATACTTGTACTATCAATACTAGTAACATTATTTTAATAAATCCAGAGTTTTTGCTAATATTATCAAAGATGTTTAATTTCTCTGTTCTAGCATTAAATCCGTTGAACATTGCTGTAAATACAAATAATGTAAAATATCCTGTTCTTAATTCTTCTTGAGTTACAAATAATTTATTAAAATAATTAGTCAAGAAGAATATTAAACTAATTACAACTATAAATATAGCAGATGTTATAATTGAAGTATTCATATATTTATTTAAAATATTTTCATCTCTTCTTTTTGGTTTTTCTTGCATATATCTATGGAGAGCTGGTTCTCCACCAAATGCAAGTGCTGCTAAAGTGTCCATAATTAAGTTTACCCATAAAATTTGTGTAATACTTAATGGTTCTTCTATATTTAATAATGGAGCTAAGAAACTTATCATAACTGCTGAAATATTAATAGTTAATTGGAATATAATAAATTTTCTAATACTATTAAATATAGTTCTTCCATATAACACCGCATTCGCAATAGATTTAAAATTATCGTCTAGTATAACTATGTCTCCAGCCTCTTTTGCTACTTCTGTTCCAGATTTCCCCATAGCAAATCCTACATCTGCTTTTTTTAGAGCTGGTGCATCGTTAGTCCCATCACCTGTCATACCTACAACAAGATTTAATTCTTGTGCTACTCTAACTAATCTAGATTTATCGCTAGGTAAAGCTCTTGCTACAACTCTTAGATTAGGAATTAGTTTCTTTAATTCTTTATCAGATAATTTAGCCATTTCATCTGAAGTTAATGCTATATGGTTTTCTTGTGTAATTAAATTAGCCTCTTTTGCAATAGCAACAGCTGTTTCTTTTTTATCACCAGTTACCATAACTACTTGAATCCCTGCTGAGTGACATTCTTTAATAGCTGCAACAGCTTCTAGTCTAACATCATCTTTAATAGCTACTAATCCTATTAAAGATAAATCGTTATGTGATGATAAATTTAATTCATCAGTATTTTCTTTATAAGCTAATGCTAATACTCTTATTGATTTATTAGCTAATTCATCTATCTTTTCATATAATTTTTCTTTATTTATTTTAAATTTATTTCCATATTCATCTACATAATTTTCACAATGTTCTAATATTTTTTCTGGAGCTCCTTTAAACATTATTGTATTATGATTATCTTTTTCTAATAAACAACTAGAATATTTATCTTTAGAATTGAATGGATTCATTTTAATTTTAGTATGATCACTTTCATAATGCTCAATAAAATTCATTAAAGCTTTTTCAGTCATATTTCCACCAATACACTCTCTATTCCATTGTGCATCTGTATTATGATTAATATTTAGAAATAACAAGTGTCTTAATTTGTTATATGCTAAGTTTTTAAAAGATTTAAAACTTTTTAGATCTCCTGTTAAAAATTCTACAACTTCTAATTTACCTTTAGTAATTGTTCCTGTTTTATCAGAGAATATAATATTTAATGATCCTGCTGTTTCTATTCCTGTAATTGTTTTTACAAGAACATTATCTTTTAACATTTTACTCATATTTTGAGATGATACAATAGCAATCATTAAAGGCAACCCCTCTGGAACAGCCATAACTATTATAATTACTGCAAACATAACTGCTTGTAATATATCGTTAAATAACTGAAAATAATTACTGCAATAATATGATATTGCATTTAAATTAAATTGATTATTTACTACTATTTTTTGGAATAAATAAGCTATTGAAATTAAAATACCTCCACAATATCCAAATTTACTAATTTTATTAGCTAAATCAGATAATTTTACTTTTAATGGAGATTCTCTATCATCATCAAGTTGTAATTCACTAGCTATTTGTCCATAAACAGATTTATCTCCTACTACTGTAACTTCCATATAACCAGAACCATTAGTTACAGTGCTTCCTCTGTAAACATTATTTTTATGCAAAAAGTTTACAGGAGTAGAGAGAATAAAAGTTTCTTCGGTAGCATATTTATGACACTCTTTACTTTCTCCGTTAAGCGAAGATTGATCTACTGAAATTTCTCCTTCTCTTAAAATACCATCTGCTGGAATTTTATCTCCATTTTGTAATTTAATAATATCTCCTACTACTAAATCATCTATTTTAACTTCTGTTAATACTCCATTTCTCATTACTTTTACCATTATTTTAGAAGCTTCTTCTTGCAGTTTGGCAAAAGTATTTTCATTTTTATATTCACTCCAAGTTGAAATATAAGTAGTAGCTGATATTGCAAATAATATTCCTAAAGTTTCAATCCAATCTGCTTTTCCTAGCATAGCAAATATTGAGCTTATTATTAAAGCAAAAATTAAAATTTTAATCATAGGATCTTTTAAGTTTTCTTTGAGTTTATCAAAAAAACTTTCTCTTTCCTTTTCTGTTAATGAGTTTGTTCCGTGTTTTTCTCTACTTTCTTTTACTTGTTGGTCTGTTAAACCTTTTAAATTCATTTTTAAAATTCCTCCTATTATTTTCTATATTTTTATTTAATAATGATTTTAAAGAACTGTATTCATTTGATATTTTATCTAAATTATTTTTATATAATTTATCTATTTCTGGAAATTTTTTTAAAACTTCTTCTATAAATTCTAAAAGTTCACTATCTTTTATTTCATAACATTCTTTTCCTTCAAATAAACAATTTTCACAGCAAATTCTATAGCATAATCTCTTTTTTTCTTTTATATTTGCTTTCATTATTTTCAAATTTAAAATATCATCTGTAGTTATCATTTTAAAATTTTCTATTTTCATTATTTTCACCTTTTAAAAATAAAAAAACATTGATTTATTTTATATAACATCAATGTTTTTTTCAAATTCACTTATTTTTAATCATCATATTCTCCTTGACATTCACATAATAATTCTTCATAATTTAAACCGCATTTAATATTTTCATATAATTCTTCTAATGTATTAAATTTTTCTTGATTTACTATTTCTTTATTTTTATAATAATTTATTGTTAAATCTTCTAAGTTCATTATTACTTCTAAAGGATTTTTTTTATCATCTTCTGTATGTCCTAGACCAATATTGTTTGATTCTATTGCTATTTCATATATTTCTTTGTAATCATCAAATTCTTGTTCATAATATATTTGTACTATCTCATATATTTTTTCTAAATACTCCATTTTCAATCCTTTCTTAAAAAATCTAATCCATTTATTTCTATTCCGAAAAAAATTCCATCTTCTATATATGGATTTGTATCTGCATATTCTCCTTTTATTTCACAATCATCAAAAGATTCTTCTTCTTTTATTAAAAGATAATTTTCTTTTTTTAATTGATTAATTAGAAATGTCCAAAATTTATATAATGGATTTTCTTTATTCCAATTTATATTTTCATGTTTAAAATGTAATACTCTATTTTCTGAAGTATTTTTTTTAATTTCAAAATAATTAGAAGGTAATTTCTCTGCTAAGTTTGATTTATATATTATATCTTCTAAAATTATTCCATTTTCTTTTGTTTCTTCAATATAAATATTCACTTCGCTTTTGTATCCCATTTATTATATTTTTTCCTTTCTTAAATTTAATTCATCGTCTAAATATAATTTAAACCCTATTTCATCTTCTTCTAAATATTGATTTATTTCTTTTAAGAATTCATTTATAAATAATTCAAAAACTTCTAACGCTAAAGCGTTATAATAACTATAATTTTCTTCTATAAAATCATTTAATATATATGTTCCCATATCTTCATTTTCTTTATTTACTATATCTATTATTTCATTTAAAACGTTTCTTTCTTCTTCTTCAAAATGATATCTTTTTATATAAAATTCTAAAAAGTCTTGAAAATTATTAAAATTTGATGACAAATCAATATAATTATCATCATCTTCTTTAATCATTATAGAAAAGTCTGAAGCTCCATATCCTTCAACTTCTATATCTTCGTATGGAATATTATATTTTTCTATAATTAAATTTTTTAAAGCTGAATAAATTTCAAAAGATATTTTTTCAGCATTTATTGGTTTGTCTTCTAAATTATTTTTTGCATTTTCCCAAATATTATCTTCTTCACTTTCTAAATCCAATATTTTTAAACACTCTTTAATTTGTTCATCTAAATCCTCTGCAAAATTAGTTGGAAAATCTAAAATATATTCTACTCCTGTCATCTTTATCACTCCTCATTACATTTCTTTTTTTATTAGTTCTAAAAAATCATTAAAATCAATTTCTAATAATTCATATATTGTTAAATCTTTTAAAAAAATTTCTTTACATTTTTCATAAATAAATTTTTCGTAATCTTTAAAATCTAATTTATTTAATATATTTTCAATTTTTTCTTTTTTATCTTTTGTTAAATAATAATTTTCAAAATAAAAATCCATAAATTCTTTATTATTTTGAAAGTTTCCTAATTCTATATTTTTTCCTTCTTTATCTTTTATATGCAAATAACTATCTGTTAGCCCGTTTATAAAAATATCTATATTATCTGAATCTATTTTGTAATCATTTTCTAGTAAATATGCTATTCCATAATAAGCTTCTGTTATTATCTCATTTTCTGAAATGTCTCTATAATTTTTTAAAGAATTTTTTATAATTTCCCAAATATGATCTACTTTGTATTCCATATCTAAAATTTTTAGAAAATTATCTATTTTTTTATCAAGTATTTCATCAAATCCTTCTGATAAATCAAATAAATACTCTGTAATTTTCATTTTTCCTCCTAAATAAAAAAATATAGAGTCACATATTAGCGACTCTATATTTTTATCACATTAAACATATCTATTATGTTGTCTTTAATTTTAAATCTTTCTTTAGAAGTAGAAGTTCTTGCAAATTCTTCTTTTACTAAATCTATATACATAGTATGGTTCCCATCTTCTCCCATGAAAGAATGTTTCCAAGTTTTTTCGTCAACATTATCTTTTACAGGTATTTGAGTTAATGCTAAATTATCAAAAGATATAACATCAAAATGTTTTTTTAATTCTTTGAATAAATCTTTAGTAATAAATTTAGACTTTATTTCTTCTGAATTATTTTTAAAATATTCTTCTCCTCTTCCTGTATAAGATTTATATCCAAGTATTAATAACTTTAATCCTTTATCATACATTTTTTTAAATTGTTCTATTGTAATTATACCATTAATTACGTGTAATAATGGATGATTTAGTTGTTTTACTTTATCAATAACTTCATCAGTTGGATTAGTTATTGATATACCTATTCCAAATACTAAATTGTTGTCATTTAAAAATTTAATTTTATCCCATTTAGTTATTAAATGATGTTGATTTATAGTTATATTAGGGAAAATATTTTTATTTCTTAATTTATTTAAAAATTCTAATAATTTAGGATGAGATAAAGGATCTCCTCCTCCAATAGCCAATTCTATTCCACTTGGAAGAGTATCTATAAATTTCATATCTAATTTTCCATGTTTTCCTTCTATTGTTGATTTCTCATGACAATATGGACAATTCATTTCACAATAATCAGTTATTTTTATATCTATACTTTCTGGAAATTTTACTTTTGGATTATCTAATGGACTATATCTTTCTTTTGTTCCATCTTCATAAATTGTAACTCTAACTTCTCCATTCATATATCTATTTAATATTTTCATTTTCTCTTAGCTCCTTATATCTTTTAATAGTATATTCAAGGTTGTCATATACTCTATTTCTATCTGCATTTCCTTCTAATACTATTTCATTATCAAATATTATTGTATCTATATCTATTTCAAAATCTTTTTCTAATTGTTTTATATTAACTATATCTATATCATATCCTACTATATCGTTATTTAATATAAAATTAGGATTAAAAAATTCTTCTCCTTCTGCTAAAATTTTTATTCCGTTGTATCCTTTTCTTTTTGCTATATCATTAATTTCTTCAAAAAAATCTAATTGTTCTATTTTCCATTTTTTTAATTCTAAACTAAAATCATAATTTTTTCCTATTGCGGCAATTAAAAATATTAATTTTTCATTTACTCCAATAAAAATACTAGATAACATTTTCTCTGGATATACATCTAATAAAATATTATTATTCTCATCTGTTTTTATTTTTAATATTTCTTCTAATGTTTCTCCTCCATATTTTAATCTATAATCTAATTCAAATTTAAATGATTCTCCATTCAAAAGTGTAAATGAATGCGTACTACTACTATTAGTTTCAAATACTCCTCTTCTTATTTGTAACATATTATTTCTCCTTTTTTATATTATATTTTTTTTAATATTCATCATAATCCCAAGGTGAAGAATTATCATTTCCTGTTTGAAAACTTGATGATAAATTTGTAATAAATCCTATAACATCGTTATTTAATTCGTTTTCTAATAATTTTTCTTCAGATATTACAGATTGATGATCTATATAAGAATATTGTAAATTTTCAAAAATTATATTATCAAATTCTAAGTTTAATTCTCTTAAAAATTTTTCTATTTCTTTAAATGTGACTGTTTCTTTTAAAGAATTTATAATTTCTTTTTCTACTTTATTTTTAATTTCTTCTTTTAAATTAAAAGAGTACATATATTCATATTTATCATCAGAAATCATATTATCTAAAATGTTAGTTTTTAACATTGTTAGTATATATGATATTTTTTCATCTGGTTCTCTAAATGTCTCCCAGTTCCAACCATATTCACCTAATTCAATTTTTAAATCTCCACAATATAAATAAACAAGACTACTTTTTTTATTAAATCTTTCTATTATTTCTTCTTTAGTTAATTCTTTTCCAGTAGTATCATATGTAAAACTATGCGTACTGCTACTATTTGTTTCAAATACTTTTTTTCTTACCTGTAACATTTTAATCCTCCGATATTATTAATCTTTTATTTTTTACACAAAATCTTTCTGCTTCAATTAATACTATTTCATTATTTGTTATTATTTCTTCTAAATTTTTTCCTATTATTTCTTCTAAATCTTTTATATCTTTTATATAGCAATCTCCATCAATATTATTAAATAAATTATATAGAAATTCTTTTATCGTAAAAGGTATAAGTTTTTCTATTTCATCTAATTTTGACTCATCTCTTTTGATATTTATTCCATCAAATCCTATTTTTTTTATAGTTTCAAATAAAGGTTTTATTATTTTTAAATTTTCTATTTCTTTTATAGTTAATTCTTCTAACCATATTTTATTTTGGTCATTGTCTTCTAAATAATTATTATAATAATCTATGTAATTTAATAATAAAAATAATATGTATAATACTTTTTGGTTTATTCCAATAAAAGTTTTTATACAGCTATCTGATTTAATATTACTATATGATATTATTAGATTGTTATCAGTATCCATTTCTGTTTTTGGAATTTCTATATCTTTTGTATAAAACCAATAAATTTTTAATTCTTTTAAAGTAGTAAAAGCATGAGTAGATGAACTATTTGTTTCAAAAATAGAGTTTCTAATTTGTAACATAATTTTTTACCTCTTTTAAATTCTTATATCTTCTAAATAACAATCATTGTTTAAATATTGGCACAATGCATACATTGGACATTCTATTTCGTGAGCTCCGTCTCCATATAAACATTGATTACAAAGTTCATAATTTCCATTTATATTTGTTATTTTATTTTTTATAATAACTTCTTTTTCTTGTAGTTTTTTTATTAAAGGAATTAAATCTTTTACTTTTTCTTTAATTATTTCTTTTTCTTCTTCTATTTTTAATTTTTTATCTATCTCTATTTCTGATAAATCTTTATTATTTAACATTTTAATTTTTTCTATTATTTTATCCATTTTTTCACCTCTTTAAAAAATAAGCTCTAATTAAAGAGCTTATTCTATATCTACTATTTTTTTTATAAATTCTGGAGCATAACTATTATCATTGCCAATAACAATAACATAATTAGGATTTGTCAATATATCTATTATATATTCATCTAATTCATTATATGCAGATTGATGATCTACATAATAATCATTAGAATCATCTATTATTAATCCTTCATATCCTAATTCTTTAATTATCCATTCTTCTATTGAAAAATATTCATCTGTACACATATAATAATCTAAAGGACCATTACTATATACTCCCTTAGTTAAAATATATTTTAATTTTTGTGCTGGATTTTCTAATATATCCCAACCCCAATTATATTCTCCCAAATCAACTTTTATATAATTATCTTTTGTTAAAAAACAATTTAAACTTTCTTTTATTTCTTCTTTTGTTAATTCTTTTATTTCTTTTTTTCTTAAAGATAAAGAGTGTGTAGATGAGCTATTTGTTTCAAAAATAGAATTTCTAACTTGTAACATTTTTCCTCCTGTTAATTATAATCATAAATAGAAACAGCAACTATTTCATCCCCAGATTTAGTAGTGTAATGTTCTGTTGCAGTTTCAAATTTATCAAAGAAATCATCTATACTATATATTTGATTATCATTTAAATAATATTGAAAATTGTTATCTTCAATACTTTTAAATTTTTTATTTGTATCTCTCTCATATTTTTTGATTATTTCATCTATTGTTTCAAAAGAATCTGAATCATAATTATAGTAATAAATTCCTAAATCCCATTTTGTATATTTTTCTTTTTCCATAATAGTAACACTATGAGTTGAAGAACTATTTGTTTCAAATACTCCTCTTCTTATTTGTAACACTTTTTACTCCTCCTTTTTTATTTAACATACCATTCTTTTAATAGTTTTTTCATTTTTTCTTGATATTCTTTATGTTCTTTTGCTTTATCAATTAAAGCTCTTTTTTCATACTGAATACTTCCATCTTTTTTTATCTTTTTATAAAAAGGTTTACCAAATAATTTTACTGATTTATATAATAATTTTGCAGTTATTTTATTTACTCCAGATAATATCATCATTTGATAAAATATAGCATCTGCTGTATCTTTGTTGATTCCATAGGTATTTTCTTCTGAATATAAAAAATCATGTAAAATTGCAGCTGTAGAATATAATCCATCATGTGGCAATACTCCTTCTAACATATTAGGTATAGAAGTTAAATTAGTTTTAAAACCTTTTGGTACTTTTAAACCATTTAAATATTCTAATTCTATTTTAGTTTCATATAATTTATCTTCCAGTAGTTTTAAAACAACATTTTGTTTAGTTATAGATTTTATCTTAAACTTCCAAGAAGACTCCCACCTCTTTAGGTGGGAGATGAATTAGAAATTCTTACTAAAATATGGTATACTATATTAACGAACATTAAAAACTGAATATATGAGGTTAAGGCAAGTAAACTGTTGCCTTGTAAAATATTCCAGTCCAAAGCGTTGTTAAAAAGTAAAGCTATAGACATAAGTCTTATGCCATAGTGGCGATGTGGACACGCCTGTAAGAATAAGGATAGCATAGCTATCAAACTTCTTTAAAATTACTCTGATGAGTAATCACGAAGCTCCCGCTTCTATAAGTGGTGAGTAGTTCACATTTATGACACCTCTTCAACTTCTTCTTTACCTATATATTTGATAACTTCAGCTAATATTTTTCTATGACAATTTTCTCTATCTTTTTCAAAACAACATAAACATATATTTTTTCCATTTCTACTTTTTTTAATTATTTCTTTAATTGTATTTAAACTATATAATTTCAATTCTTTTAGATAAGTATCAGCTAATTCTTCAAATGTTATTAATTTATCCTTATACATTTTTAAAACTCTTTGATTAGGGCTTAAATTTTTTAACCATATATACTTTGAATTTAATTTTATAGTTTCCGGAAGATATCTAGTTATAAAAATTATTTCATCAAAATCTTTTTCTATATTTTTTACATTAGATATATAACTTGTTCTTATCAAAAGTATCACCTTCTTTCTTAATTACTAAAATTATATAAAAATAAAAAGGAGAATTTATCTCCTTTTAAATTACGCCAGCGGATTATTTACAAATTAACTCTTCCATTATTAATTGTTTTGGTAAAAAATTCCAACAATAATAACTAGAACTAAATGTTATTTTATTTTGTATTACTCCATTGTTTTTGAATTTCATTCTTTTATCAAACATTAAAAGTTGTAAATCTTTATTTTTAAATAATAATTTAGGTGCAGAATCATTCAACCAAGTATTGCTCATTATAAGTGCAAATGGCTTGTTGAATGATAATGCACGTTCAAAAATTTTCTTTTTGTTAGTAAATGGTGGATTACTAATTATGCAGTCCCATTTTTCTTCTGGTTCATATTTGTAAAAATCTTGTCCATTATGAATATGAGAATAAATTACTTTATTTCCATTTTCTTTTAAAATTTTAACAAATTGACTATCTTCTTTATCAAAAGGACACCAAATAACCCAATCTTTATTTACATATTTTAATATTGGTTTAACAGCATAATCTAATGTATAACATTCATCATTAGAGCCTTTACTATATAAAATTGATTCAGAATTTAAATTTTTCATTTATAATCACCTTTTTTTTAGATTATATATCAAAAATACTATAATTGTAATTTTAACTCTTTTTAGTGTATAAAATTCAATTAAATTCTTTTGCTATAAGAATAACTATGATATTTAATACCTTTTATTTTTAATTGTTTCCTACATTATTTAACAACATATAATATATCTAACATAGGTTCTTTATTGTAAGATTCTGCACTTTCTATATACCATTCAAAATGTTCTAATGCTTCTTTTTTTGAATCAAATATTAAATCTTCAACATCATCATAAAAATAATTCAAACTGTTAAATTTGAATTTTTCTTCTAATATATTTTCAGTTACTAATTTTTTAAATAAATTATTTATAAAATCAAATTTATTTTCTTCTTTAGGTATTAAATTGTATTTTTCTAAAAATCTTTCTGCTGCTTGTTTAAAAAGAATATACCCTTTTTTATAGTCTTTCTTTATAAAATGTTTTAAACATTCTTCTGGAGAAGAAAAGTTTAAAACTTCTTCTTTTTTTAATTCTTTTTCTTTTATTCTATCTATATTTCTTTTCATTTTTTTATTATATTCTTCTTCTAATTCTTCATCATTAAACTTATAAATATTTTTTAGCATTTGTAAGCATATATATACGTCACACATTTCTTCTTTTATTTCATTTCTTCTTTCATATCCTCTTAAGTCTTTACAAATTTCTTTCTGTAACTCTGATAACTCTTCTATTGATATAATTTTGTTAATCTGATCTCCTTTATCTTTAATCATTTTTAAAATATCTTTATTTTCTTTTATCATTTTTCCTCCTATTCGTTATCTATTTTTAAAATTAAATTATTATTATAATATATATCAAAAAACATCTCATTTTTGAAATCAACTAAAATTTCTTCCAGTTCATCTTTAGTTAAGTTTGTTATTTCAAATATATATTTAATAGAGCTTCCAAAATTTTCGTGTTCTTCAAAAATAATATTAAAATTATAACCGGAAAGCTTATTTAAAATATCTTTAGTTTTATAAAAATTAAATGTTTCTATTATGACTTTGTATCCAAAATCAAATATTAAATATTTATCTAAATCTTTTGTTATATAAAATGTTTCTATATTTTCTTGATTATCTTTTGCCAAAATATAAAATTTATTATTAATTCTTTTTATATCTATACTAACTTCATAATCTTTTAAAAATTTTATTATTTTGCTTAAACTAAATTTTAATTTATATTTTTCTCCATACTTTTTTATTAAAATATAAAAATTTTCTGCATATAAAGGTACATCTAATGATAATAGAAAAATTTCAAAATCCATAATTATAATTTCATCTTGGTTAAAATTTTTAATAATATAATCATTGTCATAAAAATTAACTAATTGATTATCTTTTAATATATAATGATTTCCTTGGTATTTACAGTATTTCAAATTAATCACTCCTTTTTTATTTTTACTTTATTAGAAAAATGTGCAAATTTATCATTAGAAAAATGTGCATGTAAGAATATTTTAAGTTTATATTTTATCATTAGAAAAATGTGCAAATATTTTAATTATATATTTATCTTTCTTTAAAAATATGATATAATCATAGCAACAAATTCGTTATTGCACATAATTCTAATTATAAAACTAATAAATAATATATTTATTTGTGTCATTAGAAAAATGTGCAAAAATATTTTTTCCTTACACATTTATCATTAGAGAAATGTGCAATAAAGTTTAAAAAGTTTTATTTTTAAAAGGTTTATAGTAATCAAAATATAATTAAACTATAAATTAAACTTACATTTATAAAAGTATAATTAATAATTGTTTTATCATTAGAAATATGTGTAAATATCTTTGTTAATATAGATTTTTCAACATATTTTCTGTAATATATAAAAATATTTACAATTTTACTAAAATCTTCATATAATAATAAATTACACTTTTTTCTAATAGTTTATATTAAATAACTCTATTTTTTATATTAAATTTATATTTTGGCTTAGGTTCCAAATAAAAATAATTTAATTATTATGTAATTGGTTATTAATTTTTTATTATTATTTATAAAATTATTATTTATCATTAGAAATATGTGCAATAAATAAACTATTAGGAAAATGTGCAATATCGTTAGAAATATGTGTAAAAATTATTAGGAAAATGTGCAAAATCATTAGAGAAATGTGTAATATCATTAGAAATATGTGCAATAAATTCTTTCTAATGCTTAATTTTATTGGGTTTAATCAAAGGAGAAACATTACAACATTACAACAGTAATAACATTACAACAAAGGGTTGGTGAATTTAATTGGATAAAAAAGATGAAAACATAGTTAATCCTACATTATTTGATATAAGTACATTGGATAAGTCCTTAGGTATAAATAATGATAAAAATGACAATAATATAGCTGAATTAGCTTTAACTACTGTAGATAAAACCGGAAATATAGTACTTGATGATAAAGAGCTTAAGTTACATAGAGATTTAAGTTTATATAAAATAAAACAAGGTAAAGAAGGAAATATAGTTGTTTCTAAAATAAAAACTGCTATATTTGAATATCATCAAACGACTATGAGAAAACAATTTACAAATAAATATAGTTCTTTGTTAGAGAATTTATTAGGAGTAGGAAATGATAATTTGAATTATTTTATTGAAAATTCTTATAAGAATGATTTCCAAATAGATAGTGAGTTGCTTAAAAATTTAAAACCTAATAATAAAATGATTGGGAAATTTTATTCTTCTGTATATAAATATAATGATATTTATAAAAAGAAATATATTTCTGGTTTTACAGATGAACAAATAAAAGAAATGGATACTTTGTTTATAAAAACACAGCTAGATGTTAATCCTAATGTAGAAATTAATGAAAATACATCTTTTACTAAATTTAAATTTAACCAAGAAGATATTTGCAATATAGTCAAAGATATAAAAGAATATTCTTTTCAAACAACAATATTTGATTCTTTGCCAGCAATAACTATTAATTTCTCTAAATTATGTAATGATTTAGGAATAAAAAATCCAACAGATGCTAAAAAAGCAATTTCTTTACTTCCAAGATTAATATTAGATTTTATGTCAATTAATGGAAATATTGAATTTACTTCTTCAATAGTTAGTTCAGTTTCTTTTAATTATTTGAAAAAAAATAAAGTAATGGCTCTTACTGTACAATTATCTGAGCCAATTTTAAAAAGGCTTTTGTTACCAGATAAATATGTTGGAATATATTTAAAAGAACTTCAAAATATGAGTTCTTTATATAGTTCAACATTAACAACTATGCTAAGATTATATGTTAATGTAACTCCTAAAATTACAATACAGAAAAATGTATTTTTTGATATTTTTTCTGTTCCTGTTTCTTGTCAAAAGAACTCAAATAATTTAAAGAAAAGGATATTGGATCCTGCTATCGAAGAAGTTAATAAGTTTACAGATATGACAGTTAGTTATGAATTATATCCAGCAAAGGCTTTTACTGAGATTAGATTTCATATGAGTAAAAAACGTAAAGTAGTTGAGAAAAAGACAGTAGAATTAGAAGTAATAGAAGATGTTAATTTTATTTCTAAACCTGTTTTAAATGATTATCCAGAAGTTATAAAATATATTGAAAAGGCTAAAAAGAATATTTATGTTTTAAAAGCTTGGAATAAACATCCTAAACATTCTGAGAATAAAATAACAAAACTTTTGAAAGAAAAAGGAGAACAATATACAATTAATCTTTTAAATGAATTATATAAAGGACTCAAAAGTGAGATACAAACAACTTTAGTGCAGTATATAAATGGAATTATGAAAAATTTAAAAGATAATCCTCCTAAAAAGATATTTGATGTCTCTAAAGTAAAAAATGAAAAAGTTATTAAAAAAACAGAAAATATCTCTCTAGAAAGCAATGGAATAAATAATGAAAAGACAGAAAATTATTATATAGAAAAATATGAAAAGTTAGATGAATTTGATAAGCTTAAAATTGAAGAAAGAGCTTTAGAGCTTTGTTCAAAAGAAATTAATGCTGATGTCGATTTTTTATTATCTATGAAAAGTAAAACCCCTTCTATTTATCATAGTTTTATAAAAGAATATATAATAAGAGTAATATCAATTGGAGAGTTAAAATAACTCTCCAATTTTTTTTATCTAATATTCTAACATTTCTTCTATATCACCATTTGTATGAATAGTATATTCTGAATAAGATAAAAACTTTTTATAAATATCATAAATACTATTATATTTTATTAATAGTTTTTCTATTTCTTCATCATCTTTTTTGCTTTCTAAATAAATTTCCATAGTTTTCATAAAATATAATTTAAGATACAATTCTTCTATTATTTTATCTATTTCTACTTTTTTTATTTCTTCTTTAAATATTTTTATTTCTTCTAAGAATTTATTTTTATTCACATTTTTCTCCTTTGAATTTATCTAATTTTTCAATATTTTCGTTATCTAATATATTTAAAATTTCTTCTAAACTGCTATAATTAGAATATCCTGGAAAATTGACATATATTCTTGGATTATATAGATTATAATGTTGTCTTTTTATATATTCTTCTGCTTCCTCTCTTGTTAAAAAATAAGCTTTATCTTGAAATTCAATATCAACAAATACTTGATTAGCACAATCGAATAGTTCATTTTTTTCTAATATTATAGCTATTTCATCAAGAGTTATATATTTTTCTTTTAATCTAATTAATACATCTTCTTTCAGCTCCCCATCTTCCATTTCTTTTTCTATATATTTTATTACTTCTTCATTTTCATAAAATTTTGTTAATTCATTCCTATTATAAGCATATATTACTTCTATTCCACCATCTTCGAATTCTGTATTAATTATTCTTTCATATTTTTCTTGAACTATATAAATAGGAAAGATAGTTCCAGCATTTTTATGCTTGCTAATTTCTTTTTTTCTTTGTTCTGATAAATACTTTAATTTTTCATAAAGTTTTTTATTGATATTTACATTAATGAATTCCATTTATTCCTCCTGTTAAAAATTATAAAAACCTAGTTTAATAAAAATTTCTTTTAGTTTTTTAGCATTTTTAATGTGATCATTTAAAACTCTTTCAACTGCTTTTTCTTTATAAGGTTTTTCAAAATAAGGGCATAACATTTCATTGCTTTTTTCAATTCTTATTCTAAAACTACCTGTTAAAAAAAACTTATCTATATAATAATTTTCTTCATCTATTTCAAATTTTTTAGGAACTAAATTATTAGCTAAAAATATTTCTAAATTGAATTTTTCTAAAATTTTAACTCTATGTAAATCTTTTCTTTTTATATGTAATGCAGGAACATCTTCTGATTGAGTATCTAATCTTATAGCTATCTCTTCTATTCTTTCAAACATAAATATAATTGTTCCTTTAATTTTTTCCCCATTATAATCTTCTATTTCTACTGAATCTCCTATTTTTAAATTCATAACTATTTTCTCCTTTGTTTTCTAAAAAAATTTATATGTATAATTAACCAAATTATAACTGTTATCAAATATAGTATTGTTGACATAGAAATAAATAAAAATTCTAATTTATTTATTTCTTGAATTATCAAAAATAAAACAGTAGATAATATAGCTAATATTCTAAGCATAAAATTTGATATAAATTCTATTTTTGTTTTTGATAAAATTATTTTATTTGTAGTTCCTATATATAATATACTAAATAAACAAACTGTTATATGAAATAACGAAGCATATAAAGAAAAATTGTCTTTTTCAAAAATATATCTAATTATATTATTTATATAAAAAATAAATACATTCCATTTAAATTAAAAATTTCTATCATTTTTCTCCTTTTCTTTTATAATAATAGAACATTCTCTAACTTTTTCTTGTATTTCATCTGGAAATACATTTAACATATTAAATTTTAATTTATCCATTTTTGATAATAATTCAATATTTTTTAATAGAAAATTTTCTCCAGCTTTTTTATTACAGTGATATATTTTACATATCAAAGGTCTTTCTGAATAAATTGAACATTTCTTTTTATTTAAATCTACAAAAGGACAATATGCAATTATATTACCTTTTTCTTTTGTATATTCCTTTATTAATTTTTCTTTTAATATTGGATTTTGATTTAATTTATTTTTTAAAAATAGCATTTCTTCAAAAGTTAATGGAATATTTATTCCACAACACCCTATACAATTTTTACATTTTCCATTTTTTGATAAGTCTTTTCCTATATTTAAATTCATTTATTCCACCTTTAATTAAAATATTCTTTTTTACTTTTAAAAAAATTAATTGTATATTTTTTTTCATAATTTTCTAAATGTTCTAAAAAATGTTCATCAACGCTTATTGATTTATTATATAAATTATCTATTTTTTCTATTCCTTTTTTATTTAATCTTCTAACTTCTAAGATATGAGTTCCATCGTGATGATAAAGATATAAAAATAATTTTCTATCTTCTTTGTAGAAAGAACAGTTATCATAATTTGAGATTAATGTTTTTAAACTATCATTATTTGGAATATATTTAACTCCAGTATGAGTTCCATTCCATAATTGAATTTTACCTATTAATACAATATTTTCAAAGTGATTATTTTTTAACAAATCCATTAAATCTTCTTCTAATGCTATATTGTAATAATCATATATTTCGTCATCTCTTATATCTCTCTTATCTAATTCACCATCATTTCCTAACATTTTAATATATTCTTTTTTATCTTCTTCTGTTACTATATAATCTTTTGTAGAAAATAATCGTTCCATATGATCACTCCCTTCTAATTAGTAAATTCGAAATTTAATTCTTTAACAAATCTTGCTGTATCTATTTTATATTCTGTTTTTATTATTTTTACTATATCTAAAGCTTCTTCTTTTGAATCAACTATTTTCGTATAAGATGCATCATCACAACCATATAAATAAATAACATATTTTTCATCACATTTTGTAACTTCACAATTTGCTAATAAACATTTTTCAAATTTCCATGATTGTAATACATCAGAAAAAGAGCTAACTCTAAATGCAAAATGCTCTATAGTTTCTTTTGGTTTATGCCAAGAAGCTTCTATATAAGGAAAACAATTTATTATATTATGTTTAAATACTTTATTTTGAATTATTTGAGTTTTGTAGTAATTTGATAAATCGTTTTCTATATTATAGTTCATTCCATAGCATAAAAATTCAAATGCTTGGCATAGAAATTCATAACATAAAAATTCAATTTTCTTATTATTTTTTTCTTTGATTATTTTGTATGTTTGTATTTTTAAATCTTCTATTACATTAAAAAATAAATATGAATCGGTTACTTCATATTCGAATACTCTTTTGTTCTCAAAATCCCATTGTTTTAAATCTTCTTTTGATAGTTCAATAATATTATCTGTTTTTTTTATTGTACTAAATCCTATTGTTAATAACATTAAAACCCTCCATCTTTTTTAAAAATTGCAAATGTTAAATAATCTTTTTCAACAATAGCTTTTACATAATTTTTTCTGTTCATAAATTCTTTTTTAAATTCTTCTACATTAATCTCTTTTAAACGACTTAAAGGGATTCTATATATTCCATTATTTAATTTTCCTAAAAGAAAATTAACATGAGTTAAAGAACCCATTTTTTTATCATAATAATAATATTTTTCTGTTCTTTCACTTATTTTGTAGTCTAGAATTACTATTTTTTTATATGAGCCTAAATATGTTGCAAATGATATTGTTTTTTCTTTTCCACATAAACTACATTTATACCTTATACCAAATATATTTAGAATAACCGAATAAGTTAAATTTATATTTACGTTATCTTCTGGAGTTATGATTTCGATTAAAGAATAATTATGGTTTATATATCTTAAAAGGCATATAACTCTTAACGTTATTTTATATGATATATGCAAAAAAGCTTTTGATATTATGAGTAAAAGTTCTAACATTATTCTTCCTCTTCTTCATCATCTTTGTATGGATAATAATCTTCATTATATTCATCTATAAAATCTATTTTTATTGCTATTATATGTCCAATTTTATTTCTTTTTATTAAAACATTATATATTCCATCTCCATAACCAGATGAAGATATAAATATATTTTGAAAAATATCAGCCATATATTCATTAAATTTAAAAAATGTTCTTTTAGTTAAATCATATGAATATTTATAAAATTCTTCTTCGTATTCTTTTTTCATTTTTGATAGTTCTGTATATTTATCTAATGTAAAAATAGCCATTGTTCCTGAAGCTACTCCAACTTCTGCTATTTTTTCGTCTATATTTTTATCATTTGTATTTTTGTTAATTAATAACATTGATGCAACTCTTTCTTCGTTTTTTGTATAGTCAACAAAACAATTATATTCTCCTGGAATTATATTTAATTGTTTTATCCAAGGATTATCAAAATCACAATAGCATGGATCAGATATAACAATCTTATCCTTTAAATCTAATTTACCTATCTTAATCATAGTTATTTCTCCTTTATCTCATTATAAATTTCATATAATGTATCTTCATCAATTATTACAGAATATGTTTTATCATCTTCTATACTCCAAATCTCATCTTGGAATATATCATTTGTATAAATTCTTATTTCTGTATATTCTGATTTATCAATTTCTTCTAAATAATATATTATATTATCATCAGTTATATCTATATTTAATTCATTAGCTTTTTCTAATAAAAATCCTTTTGCTTCATATTTTAAAAATTTTTTATACACTTTTATAATTTCGTATATAAAATTAGGATTATTTATTGAATCAACTTCTTTTTCTAATGCTTTTTTTATCTTATTAAATAAATTTTTTATTCCAAATTCTTCTATATCTAAGCAATAAATTCCAAAGTCATTTATTATTTTATTGTTAAATTTTAATGATATATAATCTAATAAAGAAATTGGTTTGCTTTTTTCTAGCATATAGTTTTTGTAATCTTCAAATATATCTACTGAAGCAAAGTTATTTAGTATAATCTTTAAATTATCATTTAAAAATTCTTTATAATAAGAATAAACTTTAATATTTTTATAATCTATTTGTTTTAAAATATCTTTTTCTTCTTCTGTTAATGTTTTAAATAAATCATATAATTCAGAATTGCTTTTATCTATTTCTAGTACTTTATCGTTTCCTTCGATTATCACTCCTTTGAAATCATAAATTATAGTTAATTTTTCATATTTTTTTAAAAATATATATCCTAATACTTTTTGAGCTAAATCATTGTTTAATGTAAAATCTATTTTTTTATTATTTTCTTTATGTGTTAGTGTTATTTTTGTATATTCTTCATTTTTATTTATTTCTATATCTTTTATTTCTTCCAAATTTATTATTGAATGATCATCATTAAAATAAGTTTTAATTTCTATAAAAGTATTTTTCATAATTTAAACTCCTTTAATCCTGGACAACTAAAATATTTAATATGATAATTTTCTATTCCTCCATCTTCGGAATATTTAGTTTTTAAATTATCTAATTTTAATGTTATATCGTCTTTATTTAATTGTTTTTTATAAATATATTTTCCTATTCTATCTATAATAGCTGGGCTTCTAGTATAGATAAATATATTTTTTTTAAGTTTATTTTCTAATTTTAATTTAATTATCAAGTCTAATATCAAAGCTTGATAATGATTGTGTAATCCTGTTTCTGGTTCATATATTTCTAAATTTTTATTATTTTCTTCTAACAAATATCTAAATATATTAAATATCAAATACACAAAAGTTATGTTGTTTATATAGTTGTTATAATTTCCTATGTTCTCATTTATGAAGTTTAATAAAACTTCTAAATTATAGTTTTGTGATATTTTTTTATAAAATTCTTCTTTTTCTTCAAAATAATGACTCTTTCCTATTATTTTGAAAGAGTCATTATTTTTTGAAATTTTAAAATTTTCTTTTGAAACAATTAATTGTATTTGTTTCATGAATTATCATTTACATTATATTTATCACAAAACTCTTTAATTTCTTTGAGCGTTTTAGCTTTAGAAAAATCAAATAATTGTTTTATGGTTTCTCTTGTGTATCCATCATCGTAAAAACTAACAAAATATAAATCATCTACTTTTGTTATTTTTTGTTTATAAGAGTATCTCATATATTGGTTAAAAGTTGTATCATACTTATCTTTTTTTACATATTCTAAAAATTCTTCGAATATATCTTCTTTATATTTTTCTATTAAAGTGTTTATCGCTCCTTGCTCTGAACTAAGTATTTTTACTTCTTCTTCTTTTATTTCATATATTAATTTTTTTAATATTTTGTCCATATTAATCTCCATTCTTTTCGCAAAAATCTATTAATTCTTCTACATTTTTTGCTTTTGATATATATAATAATCTTTCTATTGAATGATTATCTAATTCGTCTCCAAATTTTATAAAATACATATTTTTAATTTTTAATATTTTATCAGAATAATGTTCTTTTATATAATTATTTAATGTTAAATTATATCTTGATTCTTCTTCTATGTATCTAGCAAATTCTTGGAATATATTATCTGCCATATCTTCAGAATAATAATTTATAAATGAATTTATAGCTTCTTCTTTTGATGAATAAACAAATATTTCTTCAGCAATTATTTGTTGTATTATTTCTTTTAAATCTTTCATTTCTTGATTATTATATTTTTCTAATAATTCTTTTATTTTATTTTCCGATGTTTCTTCACAAAATTTTATTATATTTTTGTAATCTTTATTTTTTATACAATAGTATATAAAATCTAATATTTCATCTATTTCTTCATCTTCTAAAATATCTGAAAATATTACTAAATATAAATTATCATTTTCATAAACTATATCGAAATAATTTTTTTCTACAAACTCTTCAAAAGATTCTTTTGTTTCTCCATCTAATGTATTTCTTGAAAATTCTTCATAAATATCATATTCTGGATCTGTAGGTTCTGAATAATATTCTATAACTTCGTTTAATACATCATTTTTTTCTTTAAAAATTTTTATATCTTTATCTTTAATTGCTTCTATAAAATGTATAATATTTTCTAATTTTATATTTTCCATATATTCTCCTCTATTTTACTATTTTATATTCTAAACTTTTCCATTTACTTATGTTATATTCATTTATTCCATTTTGAAATATATTATATCCTTTGAATATAAATTCATCTAATGTATCTCCGTTAATAAAATTTATTGGTTTTAAAAATTTAATTTTATCTCCTTTTTTAGGCTTATATAAACATTTTTTTCTCCATTCTAAAGCATATTTATCTTTTGTTTGTGATAGCATTTTTATTAATTTTTCTGGAGCTTCATATTCAAACGGTCCAGCATATTCTGGTACTTCTTTATAATAAAATTCATTTCTTTTTTTATCTATATCTAATAAGAAAACTGAAGCAAATACTTCTCCTGTTTTTTTATCTTTTATTGCAGTATATGCTACTTTACCTTTTTTTGAATAATATTTTAATTCAAATTTATTTCCACTTTCTATGTCTTTTTTTATAATTTCTTCTATTGTATAATATTCTAAACTTTGTCCTGTCCAACCCATTTTATTCTCCTTTTTATTTTATTATTTTTACATTTAATTCTACATCTATTTCTATAATTTCTAATTCTTCTTTAGTTATTTCTGAATAAATTTCTTTTCTATGTTCTACAGTTTCTTTGTCAGTAATTAAATATTGTATTAAGTTAAAGTGTTTTTTTAATCTATCAATAGTAGTTTTAGCTATTTTTACATCTGTTATTCCTTGAAGTATAACAATATTATCATCTTTATCTGCTATTAAATAATATTTCATATATTCTCCTTAATATTCAATTGGAATAAATCTGTATAATATTCCAAATTCGTTAAATAGTTTTTTAAAATATTCTTTATTATTATTTATCTCATCTACTGTATATTTTATTCCATTCAATTCAAACCAAGTATTATCATCTGAATTGTAATTAAAATCTGTTTCTGAGTTTATCATAAAAGGAATATGATGTAATCTATTTATTTCATTTTGATAAATTTCTATTTCTCTTTTCATAGAATTGTATATTAATGTATCACTACCTAGATATGAATCTGATATTAAAGCTACTCCAGATTCTATATTTAGTCCGCTTTGATAAAATAGGTTTTTTATTTCTTTTTGAATATGATTATCATCATTATTTTCATTTCTTAAAACTGCATATAAAATAACTAATATTTTAGAGTCATACTCTTGTCTAAAAAATCCTTCTTCTCTAAATTTAAAATTTTCATCAAATATTGGATTTATTTTAAAATCTACGCTTCTATCTAATTTATAAAAACCTTTATATTTTTTCAACAAACTATCTTTAAATTTGTCTAAAGCCTTATATATCTTTTTTAGTTTCCATCTTTCTGTTTTATGAAGAGTTAGTTTTTTTATTAATTCTTCCTCTGTTTTACAATTATACCAATCTATATTATCAAACATAGAACCAGAACTATGAAGAACAAAAGATATATTTACTTTTATCCATCTACTCATTTTTATATCAACTCCCATATTTCATTTTTTGAATCTAAACTGTTTGTTAATATTTTTCCATCTTTTAAAAAAACAAAATAATCTTCAGTTAATTTTTCATTTTGTTTAAAAGAAATTTCTTTAAGATAAGATAAATCCATTATTTTTCTACTATCATCTATTGAAAATAATTCTGTACTTATTAATTTAATATCATTTTTATTTTTTCCAATTTCATCTAATTTTATAATTAATTCATTATATAAATTATAAATTTTATCTTGAATAATATCTTTTTGTTTTGTTATTATTATTTCTTTGCACATTAATTTTATATCTTCTACTTTTTTATGATTTACATAAAAAATATTTTTATCTTCTATTATAGTTAAATATGATTTAGAGCTTAAAAAAGCTTCAGATAGTTTATCTGTTAATTCTATATATAATTGATCGTTTAAAGAATGTATATCTTTTACATAGTTATCTTGATATATAAAACAAAAAAATTTTTCTTTTTCTAAAAATTTATTTTTTGTATTAATACTATTAAGAATCATTTTTACTGTTATTTTCTCCTTTTAATATCTTATTTTTTTTGTAAATTTTTTATATTTGTTTAAAAAAGATTTAGTAGATTTATATTTTATGCACTTTAAAGAAGATTTAAAATTATTTTTATTAGAATTAAAATATGGCTTTAATTGAAAACAAATTTCGCATCTAACAATTTTTGATATTATTCCATAATCTTCTACATATTTTGGAAAAAATTTATTTGAAATTGTTCCACATTCAGGACATATTTGATTTGAAAATTTTTCTTTAGCTTCTTCCTTTGTCAATGTACTTGTATATAATTTATAAGAACACTTAGGTGCGTTATATTCATAAAATAATTGATCTATGTAATTCATCATATCTTCATTAGTCTTTTCGTTTACAGTACTTTTTAAAGAACAAATTAATATCATTGGATTGTTAAAATTATATTTAGATTTATTTCTCATTTTCATCTCCTTTTAATAACCTATTAATTTTATATTAAAACCATAACATCTTAATAATTTTTCTGATTTTTCTACATTTTCTTTATATAAAAAATGTGTTGTTAAATATTCAAAATATTTTCCTTTATATAATAGATCTCCGCTATAATATTTAAAATTAACCCTAATAGAAAAATCACCTATTGGTTTTAATTTAGATAATTCTTCCCAAGATGTTATGATAATAGGATCTTCTTTAAATTCTTTTGCTTCGTATGTATAACAATCATATTCTTTGTTATAAACTACTTTAAAATTAGTCATTTTTCTTTTATATTTTAGATAAATATACATTTCCTCATAAGTGTATTCATCTGAATATTTATTTTTTATTTCTTTTAACATCATTAATGAAAGTATTTGGTAAATAGTTTTATTTTTCATTTTTTAATATTCTCCTATAAAGTAATTTATTTCATTTTTTATAATACTTAATATGTCATTTCTTATTTCTGTTAAAGCTTTTTTATTTGTTTCAATATTTATCATAGTTGTATCTTCCGCAGCAACATTTAATTTAAAATCTACATTATCATTATTTTTTCCATAAACATATTCCAAGATATCTTTATATGTTTTGATAATATATTTATGTTTTTTATCTTCTGATAATTCTTTTAATATTATTTTTTCTTTATTTAATAGTTCTACCATATTCATATTGTTTAAACATATCATTTCTTTTAGTTCTTCTGTTAATAAATTTTTAGGCACATTATCTATTGTAGCTAAATAAAATGCATCTATTATTAAGTTATTCACTAATTGTCCTTTTATGAATAATTTTTTTTCTGAAAATATAACTTCTCCTATAAATGCTTCTTTATTTTCTTGTTTAGAAATATATTTAACTATTGTAGTATTATTTTTTAAATTATTTATTAAAATATTACCTTCTTCAAACATAATTTCCTCCCTGTTAATAAAAAAAGAGATTAATTTTATTTAATCTCTTTTTTATAATAAATTTTCTCTTTTGAGTCTGTTAATTTCTTTTTTGGTTATATAATATTCTCCTATTAAATCTTGCATATTTTCATCTGTTCCACAACCAAAATAACCTTTATAATGATTATTATTATATAAAAACTTAATTATATATCTAAATTTAGACATTAATTTTATTTTTATATTTATTCCATTTATTTTTAAATTATGAACTATTTTGCTTCCTGTGTCATATAAATTGTATTCTATTTTCTCTTTTCCTTTTATAACGAATATCAGAGTATATCTATGTATGCAAACAAAAAAATCTTTATCTCCAAGATATCCTTGTAAACCTTTTATTTCTTCATCATTTATTTCTATTCCTAAAGTATTTAATGGATTTACGAAAACTCCTTTCCCTATACTTTTATTATTCTTAGTTAATAATACTCCATAATCTATCATTGCCATATTTAATCACCTTATAATAAATTTTCTTTTTTTAATTTATAAATTTCTTTTTTGGTTATCAAATAATGTCCAATAAATTTTTCCATATGTTTATCTACTCCATAGCCAAAATAAATTTTATAATTATTATTTTTGTATTTAAAAGTTAATAAATATCTTTCTGCAAAACAATGTTTTATTTTGAAGTCTATATTATTTACTTTTAATCTATAAACTTTTTTTCTCATTGTTTTATCTGTATATCTTTTTGTCATATAATCATATAAAATTCTGTCTATTATTTCTTCATCATTTTTACTTTTAAATATTATCATAAATTTATATACAGCTACATAAAAATCGTAATCCCCGAAATAAGCTTGATATTTTAAATCATAATAATATTCTTTATTTTCAAATTTATTTATATTTTTATTTTCATAGTCTATAATTAAATTTTCATCTTCGTTATACTTAAAATTAAGTTCTGATGTTAAATTTGGATTTATATAAACTCCACTGTCTATTTTTTTACCATTTATATTTACTAAGATTCCATAATCTGATATCGCCATTAAAGTCATCTCCTTTTATTTTTTCTTTATATCTCCACATTTTTTACATTTTAGAATATATTCAGTTTCCAAATAATGTCCATTTTCATCTACTGACTTATTTTCTTTGAATATTTCCCAATCGTGATTACATTTCTCTTTTAGTTTATTATTTGAATAATTCATTATAGTTTTAAACATCTCTAAATCTATTATAAACGTTCCTAAATACAAATAATCGAAGTTAATATTATAATTTGCATCTATAAATGCTAAAATAACAGTAAACATTTTAGCACCTCCTTATTTTAAAATATATTCAAAATCTCTTATTTTTTTATTATTTATTTCTATATCATTATGAATAAATCTTATTATTATATTTTTAGGTAATATAGGTAATATATTATTTTTAAATTCTAAATAATGCATATGTACATCTGATAATATATCTGTAAAATCGATAAATAAATTTTCTATTTTATACTTTTCAAAAATATCATTTGAAAACGATTTACAATCTCCAGTTATAAATGTTCTATTTGTTTCATCATAAAAACCATAACTATCAAATTCTTTGCAATGAGTTACAATTATTGGTGTAATTTTTTCTATATTATTTTTTAAAAAAATACATTCCATCTCTTTGCACATATAATAATATGCTCTATAATCATTTTTATTATTACCAGCTATTTTTAAATAATCTTTTAATCTCATTAGATGAGTAAAAGAATTAGCAATTATCTCTGGTTTAATATTAAATAAATATTTGCAAGCATAAATAATAGTACTTAATCCTCCTACATGGTCCATATGCATATGTGTAATCCTTATTATAATATTCTCTATTTTACTTCTATGTTCTTTAATTAAATTTATTATCTTATGTATATTTTGCTCTCCGCAATCAATTAAATACAGTGTTTTTTCGTATATTTTAAAATATGAAGTATTTGTATCTGAAAAAGCAGAACCTCCACCAATTAAATACCATTTATTTTGTTTAAAATTATTTAAAACTTTTTTTCGTTCAAATAGTTTTAATAAATTATTCATAATATTTTGCCTCCATATAAAAAACAAGCTTTTTTAGGCCTGCTATTAATCTTATTTTTTTAATAATAATTTAATTTTTTCTATATGTTCGTTACTCATTTTTGTTCCCAATTCATTTATTTCTAGGAACAATTCTATTTTTTCTTCATCTGTTAAGTTTTTATTATTTAATTTCTCTATTCTTGTATAATTTACTTCTTTCGATGTTATAAACTTAACGTCACTGGCTGATAAATCTTTAAAGAAAATATTATCAAATATTGGAAAATTGTTATTTAAAAATTCTAAGATTGTAGAAATTCTTTGCTTTCCATCTAAAACTTCATAACAGTTTTCATCATGATTTTCCCAGTTTAATATTATTGTAGGCTTTATTTCTGCTTTCTCTAAAAACAAAGCTTCTATATATGCCTTTTTTTGCTCATTTGTCCACACTAAATCTCTTTGATAAAAAGGATTTAAATTCATTTCTTTAGTCATTATTTGATTATATAAGTGCATTAAATCCATATACATATTTTGGTTTCTTTGGATTATCTTATCCCATTTGCTTTTTACCCTATAGTTTTTAGTATTTTTAAATTCTTCTAATCTTATTTCGAAAGGATATAATAAGATATCATTTTTATTATGCCATCCTTTTTCATAATCTTTTCTATTTTCCATATATTCTTCGCCCTTGCAAATAATTTTAATTCCTTCAATTTTAATAATTTCTAGATTTCTTAAATAACTTTTACAAGAATAAACCTTATCTCCTATGTTAAACATATTTCCTCCATATATAATTTTATTTTTCAAGCCAAATTCTAAATCTTGCTATAAAACTATTACTAATATAACTTCTAAATTTTATTATATTTTTTTCTTTAAATTTAAAATTGAATATATCTTCATCTTTAGTTATCATATAAAATAACATTAATTCTTGTTCTTGTTTTAAATCATATCTTTCATTTTGTACATATATTTCTTTATTTTTATTTATTTTTAATTTCTTTTTTAATAATTTAAATTCATCAAAAGTTATTTCTAAATAATCTTCTAATTCATCTTTTTCTAACTCGTTAATTTTTTCAGAATAATCATAATTAATAGGTTTATCGCTGAAAATAACTTTGCTTATAAATACAGAATTTTTTAGTTCCATTCTAGGCCTCCATTTTTTCTATATATAATTTAGAACCAAAAATGCTTATTTTTATTTTTATATAACAAACAATATATTCAAATGTCTTATTTTTTATATCTCTGCTTATGCAATTGAAATTTATTAATTTATTAAGCGTTTCCAATGATAGTGTTATTTCAAATTCTTTGATTGAATCATCTTTAAGTTTTTTTAAAAATAATTCTTTTTTCATGTCATTTAATTCATCTTCTGCTTTCATAATTTTCTCTTCTAAAGTTAAAAAATGTCTATATTCTTTTCTTATATATTTTTCAAATTTCTTATCTATTTCTTCTTTGTTTATTTTTCTTATATCAATATAATTTTCATATTTAAAATTATGATATAATGGTGTATTTCCTGTTAATTCATGTATATTCTCAATATATAATGTTTCTAAAAGTTCTCCTTTAAATTCTTCTTTTTGTTCTCTTCTTTTATATACAAATCTTACTAAATTTCTTCCATCTTTACTTATTAAAACATCTCCAGTATGACAATAAAAATATGACATATTATCTCCTTTCGCTTTCCGACATTATGTCGGAAGGTTATCTATTTTCAATTAGCCATTTTAATGTATCTTTTTTGATTAAATCTTTATGATATTTTTTCTCGTTAAAAAATATAGGATCTCTATCTTCATTAATATCATTTTTAATTTCTTTTTCTAATTTTAATAAATCTTTTTTTATTCTTTCTATTGGTTTTTCTTTATGTCTTTCTAGTGTATCTAATATCGGATATAATTCTTCTTTTTCTTCTTCTGATTTCTCTACTGAAATCAAATATTTAAGTTTATTAATTCTATCTTTTATAGGATCATATATATCTAAAAAATTTATTTGTCCAATATATTTTGTTGAAGCTAATTCTCTTGTTATTTCTTTTCCTTCTATCATATGGGAAATATAATAATTACAATCATCTGCTTTCCATAAATATATTTGTTCATTTTCTTTGAATCTTATTGTACCTTCCTCTTCATATGTTGGTGTTATAACATTATACGACTCTATTCTTTTTCCTTTTAAAATTTGATCTATATCCATATGCTAACCGCCTTTCTATAACCATCCAAGTGTTTTGTAAGAATTTTTTAATTGTTCTGGTGTTATTTGCTTATCATTTAGTTCCTTATATATTATTTTTGCTTTATCTGGAGAAATTTCTTTAAAATAAATAGTTCCAAATATTTCAGCAATTATATGATGATCCCAATCTATATATTGTTCTTCGTAATTATAATATAAATATATATTTCTTTTTCCTTCTTCAAACTCTTTTATTTCTAAATTCTCTCTCAAATACTCAGTTAAATCAAAAGGTTTTGTATCTTCTTTATCTGTAGGGATCTTAAATTTATTCCAAAATAATTCTGGATTATAATTTATATAACTTCTACCTTCCATATCAAAACTCTTATTAGGATGTTCTTTGAATCTAACTGTAATAGGATATTGACAATTTACATTTATTGATACAATAATACCATCTCCACAAATTACGCTCCAAACTTTATCTCCGACTTTGGCGTTATCAAATTTAGCCATTATTTATCAACTCCATTCTTTTCTTTGCAAGTTATTATAATAATTCCCATATTTCTTTATAAATTCTATTATCGTAAACTCTTATTAGTTTAGTGCCATTTTTTAAAACAATAACAAAGTTCCTAAATATGGTTTTATCATCTTCGAAAAAATAACATTCTTTAAATTTTTCAAACCAATATTCTATTTCTGTATTCATGTCATTTATTATATAATCTCCATATTCTGAGATCTTTCTTATTTGGATTATATCATTTATATTTTTTCCTAACTTATATAATTTATCTACTAATTCATCATAAAGATTAAAAATTTTATCTCCAAAAATTTCTAGTGTTTCATGTTCTAAAGCTCTAACAAAATCAAATTTTGGATTAATTATAACTACGTTATTATAGAAAATTCTTTTAATATTTTTAGGAATTGGATAATGCATATCCATATATTTTTTTGCTTTATTAATTTTGTTAGTTGTTTTAAAATAGATGTCATCATTATTAATAATTATTTTAGATATATATTCATCTTTTAATTTTAATAAATAAAATATTTTATATTTTGGTATGTTAGCTATTGACATTTTTTCTCCTTTAATACTTTTTTTTATGAAATCCTAAATCTGCAGGATTAATGTCTCCTGATATAAATAAAATATGTCCTTGTTTTCCTTCAAAAATTTTTAATAATTCTCTTGTTTTTTCTATTAATTTAATAGTATCTTCAGATAAATTATCTTTTTTATAATTACCATTAGTCCACCATTTCAGAACAAGTTTGCTATCTCCTGCTATTTTTTTGTAGTCATATTTTAAAGCTATTCTAAGAGCTATATAGAATGCAGCTAATTCTGCATAATTATTTGTTTTTCCTGGAAATTCTATATTTCCATGCTTATTTATTTTTATATTTTTTAATCCAGAATATTTTATTAGAGATTGTCCTCTTTTTCCTGTTACTCTTGCTTCAGTAACACCTCTTCCAGTTCCTGCATCAAAGTATAATGTTTTATCATCTAACTTTTTTGTTTCGCTTAAATTTTTGCCATTTACTTTATTTAGCCATTCTTTAGCTTTTTCTTTATTATCAAATTTTTTAAATTTTATATTAGGTTTTAATATCTTTTTTCTATTTTTTCTGATGTGGATAAAGTCCATAAACTCTCTAACATCTTCAAAAATTCTACCTAACCCTTTATCCACAACTGCATATATCATTTTTCCTCCTATTTATATTCAGAAATTCTAAATAATTCTTTTAATACTAAATATAATTTTAATCCTTCGGTTTTATTTAGTAATTTTTCTATTGAATTAGTATCTATCCATGTTTTAATAATAGTTATATTTTCATCTTTATCATTGCATTTTAATTTTAAATCTTGTAATGATTTATTTAAATATACTATGCAAGTAGTATTTTTTTCTGATGTATACCCCATAGAAACGTATTTATTTTCAAATAATACATCGATATCATAGACATCTTCTTTTGAAATATTAGATTCTTCTAGCATTTCTCTATATAATGCTTCTTTCCAAGTTTCTGTTTTTTCTATATATCCTCCAAAAAGATTTATACTTTCTTTTTGATTAGAAGCTCTAAATTGAGAAGCAAGTAATAAATAATTATCATCTGTTACCATTGCAAAATTAACTGAATCTTGCATTTCTAATACTTCTCTTCCGTTTTCTAATTTTTTTATTTTACTTCCTAAAAAACTCATATTATCCTCCTAGTTTATTAATTCTTCAATGTTTATTGATTTATAAATATTTTTTACTTCTGCTAAATTTTTTATATTAGTGTTCCCATCTTTTTTATCTACTATAATTATTTCATCTTTTTTTAACCAATCAAGATTTAAGGTTGATAATTTATCTATAGAAATAAATGATTGTATTTTTTTCTTTAAAATATAATTTATTAATTCTTTTATTAAAAGAATATGTAAATTATTATCAAAATTATCTATTATTAATATTTTTTTATCTCTTATAGCATTTAAAATTAATATAGATAAATTGAATAAATATATAAACCCAGATGATTCTTCATCTATATTTATTTTAAAATTTGGATATATTATATTTACTATTATTTTTTCATTAACTTTTTTAACCTCTATATTATCAATATTGTTATTTCCTAAACTTAATAATTTAAGTAACTCTTCTTTAAAACATGCTTTATTTATATTTTCAAATAAATATAGTTTATTATCAATGAAATAATCTTTATTATATATTAAAGAATTATTTAAAAATGTAATTACATTTCTAATTTTTTGATTATTACTCCATTGAGAAGCTGATGTTAAAAATAGTTTATTTTGTAAAGTTTTATTTTCTAATCCCTTTAAATCTTTAAAATCTCTAGAATAAAAATAATTATATTTATCTTCTTCTTTTATATATTCTCTATCAAATATCTTTGCCATTTTTACATTTTTTAAATATAATAATTTTTCTTTTAATATTCTTTCTTTATTTAAAGTTAATTTATAATAGAAGATGCTTTTGTTTACGTTAAACATTATTTCGAAAGATGTAGGTTCATTTTCTAGTCCTTTAAAAGACAATAAAGGAATTTCCTGATTACATCTTCTATCTGCGTCTATTTTTATTAAAAAGTTTAGAAAATATATAGCTTTAAGAATATTACTTTTCCCAACTGCTGTTTTTCCTATAAAAATTTGCAATGAATTAATATCTATATCATCTTTTAAATTAATTATATGTTCTTGTAAAAATTTTTCATTAGACGACAACAAATTTAATACAACTTTATCTTTAATTGATAAAAAATTTTCTACGCTAAATTTTAATATATTGTTCATAACAACTCCTTTAATATTTACTTAAATATTTTTCTCCTATAATATATTTTTCTTTAAACCCTTTTATAGTTCCAGCTCCTGCTGATGTGTTGTAATATTTTTTCCAAGCAATTGCATATTCATCTAAGTTATTAGGAACTATTCCATTTAATTTATATTTATAATATAAACTACAATATGCTATTGCTAATAAATGATTGTTTGTTAAATCTTTTAATTTAATAGTTGAATGTTCTATACCTAACATTCTTAAATTGAATTTATCTTCATCAGTTATTTTCCAATTTATATATCCCCAACCTGCTGGAGATATTTGTGTGATACCTAAAAGACTTTTTCCTCTATATTTTCCATACAAAGTTTCTGCTGAAATTGTTCCAGCAATTAATTTATTGTAATGTTCTATATTTTCTGAACCAAATATGATTGCATTTACAATCCTTACTGATTCAGTTATATCCTTAGGACTAACATTATATCCTTTTGAAAATGTTAATGAAGAAAAAATTATAAATATAATCATAATTTTTTTTATTTTAATCACCTCCAATTTGGTTATTTTAATATAATAAAAAACCTCGACTTATTCAAATCGAGGTTTAAATTTTAGTTATTTCTATTTTTTACACCAACTAATCTTATATTCTTTAAATTCTATTTCTTCTTTTTTTATTTCTTCTCCTCTAAAAAAATATTTTTTGTTATCTTTAAAATCTTTTTCTTTTATTGAGCATTTTATTATATCCATACTAGATTTTGCTGATATTAAATTTACTATTCCGTTCTCTTTTTCTCTTAATTCTTTTATATAGTTATCTCTAATATATGGAACTTTTCTATCTAGTGAGTGATAATTTTTCATTTATTTCTCCTTAAATTACATTATTTTTAATTAGATCAATTAAATCTTGATCTTTATAATTTAACAATTCTTCTACTCTCATTAATGTTTCTTCAGTTCTGAAAAATTCTCCATTTTCTTCTATTATAATCTCAAACCAATTATTATGTTTAATTTCTTTGTCTTTTAAGAATTTTTCTAATTCTTCATCATTTTCAAAATTTTCTTGAATATATTCTATATCTGCTATTTCAACAAAACCATCTTCATCTACAAACTCTATTTCAACTTCTCCATTAGCTTCTAAAAAAATATTAATTGGTCCTTTATCTGTTATTAATTTAATTGTTAGCGGGATATCTCCATGATAATAAAAATAAGATAATTTTTTATCATCAAATTCTTCTATTTTATCTATTTCTTTGCTTAAAATTTTCACAATAACACCTCCGTTATTTATTTAAGTTTTATATTAAACTTTCTGTTTTCTGTTTCTACTCTTATAAGTTTATTATTTTTCATTAGCTTTAATAATTCTTTTATTTTCTTTTTATCCATAATACATTCGTGAAATATAATAATTTCATTTGATCTGTACCCTGTCAAGTACTCAATTTAATTATCAACATTTTTTTGCTTGACAAATAAAGGGTTAAGGAATATAATTAGATTAAGTATTATACAAGGAGTTAATAAATAAAGGAGTTAATAAATATGCGGAAAGGTATTCTTAAATAAACTGTCAATTTGATAGTGGGAACAAAAAGTAGCAGTCCCGTTTCACTTTTAATATGGGGCTTAGTTTTTTGTACCCAGTTTAAGAATACTTTTATCATGTAATTTTATATGCCCGAAAACATATAAGTGTTTTGGGGCTATTGGAGTTATTTACCCAGTGATAGGAGTATTTATCACTGGGTATTTTTATGCCCTTTTTTGGGTGTTGATAGGAGGAAAATCACATGAAAATAATTAACTTAGGCATTCTGGCTCACGTTGACGCAGGAAAGACAACATTAACGGAAAGTTTATTGTATACCAGTGGTGCAATTGCAGAACCAGGGAGCGTAGATAAAGGCACAACAAGGACAGATACAATGAATTTGGAGCGTCAAAGGGGAATCACTATCCAGACAGCAGTGACATCTTTTCAGTGGGAGGATGTAAAAGTCAACATTATAGATACGCCAGGCCATATGGATTTTTTGGCGGAAGTATACCGTTCTTTATCCGTATTAGACGGAGCAGTATTATTAGTTTCTGCAAAGGATGGCATACAGGCACAGACCCGTATACTGTTTCATGCACTACAGACAATGAAGATTCCGACAATTTTTTTCATCAATAAAATTGACCAAGAGGGGATTGATTTGCCAATGGTATATCGAGAAATGAAAGCAAAGCTTTCTTCGGAAATTATAGTGAAGCAAAAGGTTGGGCAGCATCCCCATATAAATGTAACGGACAATGACGATATGGAACAGTGGGATGCGGTAATTATGGGAAACGATGAACTATTAGAGAAATATATGTCAGGGAAACCGTTTAAAATGTCAGAACTGGAACAGGAAGAAAACAGGAGATTCCAAAACGGAACGTTATTTCCCGTTTATCACGGAAGCGCTAAAAACAATCTGGGGATTCGGCAGCTTATAGAAGTAATTGCCAGTAAATTTTATTCATCAACGCCTGAAGGTCAATCTGAACTATGCGGGCAGGTTTTTAAGATTGAATATTCAGAGAAAAGGCGGCGTTTTGTTTATGTGCGTATATATAGCGGAACATTGCATTTGAGGGATGTTATTAGAATATCTGAAAAAGAGAAAATAAAAATCACAGAGATGT
>OGJM01000148.1_pt1 | contig 55205 bp, 50 predicted proteins | sample 1572281 | NCBI WGS metagenome assembly OGJM01 (sample SAMEA2582147, study PRJEB24529) | metagenome | reverse complement strand
AGTCACTTAGAAGTTTCTTCGAAACTTCGGATGCGTTGAAGAACAACGCAAAAATATGGTATAATCAGGAGAATAAATATGTTTGATAATGTTACTTTAAAATTAAATGCAGATCCATTAATAATCAGTGCGTTAAAGGAAGATATAACAAGTGAAGATGTGTCGACTAACAGTGTTATGCCAGAACCTAAGAAGGGCGAGGTACAGCTTATATGTAAGCAGGATGGAATTATATGTGGACTTCCGATATTTGCAAGGGTATTCACACTTCTTGATGAGAATACAGTTGTTGATTTAAAAGTAAAAGATGGAGATAAAGTTACTAAGGGAGAGCTTCTTGCAGTTGTAACAGGTGACATAAAAGTGTTATTATGTGGGGAGAGAACAGCACTTAATTACTTACAGAGAATGAGTGGAATTGCTACATATACTAATGAAGTTGCCCAGTGTCTTGAAGGGACAGGTATTAAGCTTCTGGATACAAGAAAGACAACACCTAATAACAGATTGTTTGAGAAGTATGCGGTAAGAGTTGGTGGTGGCAATAACCACAGATACAATCTTACAGACGGTGTGCTTCTTAAGGATAATCATATAGGAGCGGCTGGCGGAGTAGCTAAGGCTGTTAGAATGGCAAAGGAATATGCACCATTTGTAAGAAAAATAGAAATTGAGGTTGAGAATCTTGATATGGTCCGTGAGGCTGTTGAAGCAGGAGCAGATATAATTATGCTTGATAATATGTCACACGATACTATGAAAGAAGCTCTTAATATAATTGACGGCAGGGCAGAGGTTGAAATATCTGGTAATATTACCAAAGAGAACCTTGAAAAGTTATCAGGACTTTCTGTTGATTATGTATCAAGCGGAGCACTTACACATTCAGCACCGATTATGGATATATCATTAAAAAATCTTCACCCAATTGAATAGATGAAAATGGAGAGATAGTATGAACGGAGAGCAAAGACGTGAAAAAATAATAGATATTCTTAATAGTAGTAGTAAGCCTGTTTCGGGAGTTGCACTTGCCAGTATGCTTAATGTGAGCAGACAGGTAATTGTTCAGGATATAGCACTTATAAGAGCTTCTGATAATGAAATATCATCAACTAACAGGGGATATGTTATCCGTAAGAAGAATGAACATACAAGAATATTTAAGGTCGTTCATACAGAAGCAGATGTAGAAGCAGAGCTTAACAGTATTGTTGATATGGGTGGCTGGGTTAAAGATGTGTTCGTATATCACAAAGTATACGGAGTTATTAAGGCAGATCTTAATCTGCACTCAAGGCGTGATATTAAAGATTATATGGCAGAGATTGGAAATGGAAAGTCTAATCTGTTAATGAATGTCACATCAGGGTATCATTATCATACAGTGATAGCACCTGATGAGGACACGTTGGACATTATTCAGGAGAAGCTTGACAAACTTGGTTTTCTTGCAAGATTACAGGAGTATGAACCTGTTGATTTCTGGAGCAGTAAAGCGTAAAATGTGAATTAGATACTTATTGATGAGCATTATAAATAACGCAGACTGTATAATGATTAAGGTTATGCGGTTATGGAGGATATATGGTTAAACTTATTGCACTGGATTTGGACAGAACAACACTTACATCGGACGGACACTTATCGGAGGCTAACAAAAGAGCTTTAAGCGGGGCAATTAAAAGAGGTGTCCATGTATGTATTGCCAGCGGCAGGGCATTTGATACTCTTCCAGAGGAAGTGCTTAATGTACAGGGAATAGAGTATGCAATAACAAGCAATGGTGCAAGTGTATACAGGATTGCAGATAGAAAATGTATTAAGTCATATATACTAAAACCACAGTCCGTTGATAATGTACTGTCGGTATGTAAGCAGTACCCTGTTACTTATGAGGCATTTATAAGAGGGTGTGCATATGCGGCAAAGGAGTATATTGACAATCCTGTAAAGTATGGTGCAACAGAAAATGCGATACAATATGTGCGTTCCACAAGAATATTAAAAGAGGATATTATACAATTCATTAATGAGCATAGAAGTGAACTTGATTGTATGGATGTTGTTCTTGATGATGACATTTTAAAGCGTAAGATTATTGATGAACTTTATGAGTTTGACAAGGATATATATATTACAAGCTCAGTAAAACAGCTTATAGAAATATCATATAAAGATGCTGGAAAGAGGTCAGGAGTACAATATCTTGCAGGACTTCTTGGTATAGACAGGGAAGATATTGCGGCATTTGGAGATGCGGATAATGATATTGATATGATACAATTCGCAGGCTGTGGTGTTGCTATGGGTAATGCAACAGAACATTTAAAGAGCATTGCTGATTATGTGACTAAAAGCAATGATGAAGATGGTGTGGCATATGCGATAGAGAATATATTGTTGAATTAAACAAGTTATGTTGCTTTATGTGAATATTTAAATGCCTGTATTTTAAGTATACCTGATGGACGATATATACATAGTATATAGTATGCATATAAGCATATTGTTATGTTTTAATGGCTATATTAAAGGTTTTAATGATATGAAATTAATATATATATCAAACATAAGTTGATAAATATCATAAAAATGTGTAATATATAATATTGGCTGTTGCCGTAATGATATGTGAATGTATAAGCGCATTATAGCATTGTATATAATTATATAATACATAGAAGTTATATGAGAATATGCGCAGAAATGAGGATGAAATGGATAATCAGAAATTAGCAGATTTATTATTTCCGGAAGTAGTTAATACTCCTGAATATTATGAAGAAAAATTCCCATATAGAAAGCTTCCTAATAAGGCAGAAGTTACACGTATGGCACCAAGTCCAACAGGATTTATTCATCTGGGCAATCTCTATAGTGCACTTGCTGATGAGAGAATTGCACACAGAAATGGTGGCGTATTTTATCTTAGAATAGAAGATACAGATGAGAAAAGAAAAGTTGATGGTGCAGTAGAAACAATTATTAATGTATTAAGATATTTTGATATTGAATTTGATGAGGGTGCTGGCTTTGATGATACAGACCCAAGAAATGCTTATGGACCATATTTCCAGAGACAGAGAGTTGAAATTTATCATACATATGCTAAGAGCCTTGTAGAAAGAGGACTTGCTTACCCATGCTTTTGTACAGAGGAAGAACTTGACAAGGTAAGGGCAAAGCAGGAAGAAGATAAGGTTCTTACAGGTTATTATGGAGAATATGCGACTTGTCGTAACCTCTCTTATGAAGAGATAGAAGCTAATATTAAGGCTGGTAAGCCATATGTATTAAGACTTCGTTCACAGGGAAGCCCTGATAAGGAGATTACATTTGTTGATGCAATCAAGGGAGAGATTAAGCTTCCAGAGAATATACACGACATTGTGCTTTTAAAGAAAGATGGTATTCCAACATACCATTTTGCACATGCAATTGATGACCATCTTATGAGAACAACTACAGTTGTAAGAGGTGGTGAGTGGCTTGCATCAGCTCCTATACATTATGAGTTATTCCATTTATTGGGCTTTAAGATGCCGGCTTACGCACATACAGCACATCTTATGAAGTTTGATGAGGAGACAGGAGGCAAGAGAAAGTTATCTAAGAGAAAAGACCCAGAGCTTTCACTTGATTATTATAGGAAGGACGGATACCATCCATATACAATGAAGGTATATCTTCTTACGCTTCTTAATTCTAACTTTGAAGAGTGGCACGAGAAGTTCCCGGACAAGGATATCAATGAGTTCCCATTCTCAGTAGAGAAGATGAACCAGTCAGGTGCACTCTTTGATAAGGATAAGCTTCATAATATATGTAAGAATGAATTATCTAAGCTTTCAGAAGAAGAACTTTACGATTTCCTTTATGACTGGGCTAAGGAGAATGAACCAGAAAATGTAGAGAAATGGTTTGGCGATAAAGAAAAGATGTTACAAATTCTCCGTCTTTATATGGGTGTCGGTGCTAAGAGAAGAAGAAAAGATTTAATGTATGCAAAGCAGATATTTGAACTTATCTCTTATTTCTTTGACGGTGAGTCAGCAGAGGAAATGGACGAATTCAAGCTTGATGAAGATATGGTAAGTAAGATACTAAAGAGTTATCTTGCAAAGTATGACCATAATGATGATAATTCAGTATGGTTTAACAAGCTTAAGGAGATAGCAGATGAGCACGGCTTTGCTTCAGATATGAAGGCTTACAAGGCTAATCCAGAGAATTTCAAGGGAAATGTATCTGATATAGCTGAAGCTGTAAGAATTGCAGTTACAGGACGTGCCAATACACCTGACCTTTGGACAATCGTTCATATTATGGGTGAGGAGCAGATGACAGAAAGAATTAAGAAGCATATTAAGTAATTGTGCATAAGCAGATTAATAAACTGGGGAATTGATATACAAAAAGAATATTATACAAGTAGATTAATATACCAAAGAATTAATATGTGGACAGAACAATATGCTGGAATGGAGATTAATATGTCTAGAGAAGATGAAGGACTTAAGCAGTTAGGCAATAAGACGAAGTATAGTATGGATTATGCACCAGGAGTGCTTGAAACATTTGAGAACAAACATCCGGACAATGATTATTTTGTAAAATTTAATTGTCCTGAGTTTACAAGTCTTTGTCCTATAACAGGCCAGCCTGATTTTGCAACAATATATATATCATATATTCCTGATAAGCTTATGGTTGAATCAAAGTCACTTAAATTATATCTGTTCAGTTTCAGAAATCATGGTGATTTCCATGAGGACTGTGTGAATATAATTATGAAGGATTTAATCAGGCTTATGCAGCCAAGATATATAGAAGTGTGGGGCAAGTTCACTCCACGAGGAGGAATATCAATTGACCCATATTGCAATTATGGCAAGGAAGGAACTGCATTTGAGGATATGGCAAAGCAGAGACTTTTATGGCACGATATGAATCCTGAAAAGGTTGATAACAGATGATGTAAAGCTGGAAGTATATGCTTAATATAACGCAATTTTATTTAATTAATAAGTCTGCGTAATATTGGCATATACTTCCAGCTTGTTTCTTAATTATGTGTTTATTTCAAGTTTCAAGTTGCTTCAAAATATATAAATTTGGGATTATTAACCTGCGATTTTAAAGATAATTTAACAATATTTAACAAATTTTAGTAAAACTTAATAAATGGATTGATATTGTAAATACATAGTGATAATATATATTTAAATATTTAAGATACGATCAATTGAATATTTAATGTGTAGAAGAACGGAGGAATAATATGAGCAAGGAACACACAGAGAAAAATGCTACAGTTGAGGGGTTCAGAAATAAACAGCTGACCTATAAGATTTCAGTAGCAGTGGGTATATTATTAGTAGCCTGCCTTACAGTTATGATTGCAATTAGTGCAACAATTGCAGCTAAGTTTATGAATAGTAGTATAAGTGGTGAGTTTGATGGAATTGCACAGCAGAATGGTGTATCAGTACAGGAGGTACTTGACAGAGCTTCAGATGTTGCTAATATTCTTCAGAATTATATTACGGAACGTTATGATGATTATGCTAAGACCGGATATACTGGAGAGACAGTTAAGAGTGAAGTATATGATGTACAGTTACAGAAGATGAACAAAGAGATTGAGCAGTTTATGATCAGCGTAGCCAATACATCTGTAACATCAAGTGAAGGCATTGCAGGTGTTGGTGTATTCTTTGAGCCTAATGCTTTTGACCCTGCTATTAAAGATTATACAATCTATGTAAGTGAATCAGATGCACAGAGTGGAAAGGTACAAAGCTATGGTGAGTATTCAAGCTATGGTTCAAAGGACTATTACAAGAATGCAGCAGCTTCACAGCAGAGCAGCTTTACAAGTCCATATAAGGATCAGGGCATCAATATGGTAAGTGCATCTTTTCCAATTGTATATCATGGTAAGACACAGGGTGTAATTCTTGTAGATATTAATGTTGATACATTCAGCGGACTCCGTTCAACAGACGATAAGTACAATACAATGTATGTAGATGTACTTATGGGTGATGGTACATTTGTATATGACAGCGAATCAGATGAATATGTTGGAAAGAAGTTAAGCGATGTTTTACCAGCTAAAGAATATGCCAAGATACAAAAGGGCATTGATACAGGAAGCAGTTTCAGTGTAACAACTAAGAAGGATGATGGTTCTAAGGTTGAAAGATATTATGCACCTATTAAAGCTGTTAATCAGACCTGGTGGGCAGCAAGTGCATTAAATAAGACAGATCTTGAGCGTAATACGATTATTCTTGTAGTGTTTATGATTGTTATTTCGATTATAACTTTAGTAATTATAATTGTTATCAGCAATAAGCTTATTAAGAAGTATATTAAGCCTATAGATGATGTAGTTGCGGTAGCTGACCAGCTTGCGATGGGAGATTTCTCGGTTAATATTAAGAAGAATTATAATGATGAAATTGGTCAGCTTGCTGAGAAGTTTGATAATATGGCTGGAAGATTAAGTGCAATAATTAAAGATTTAACACGAGGTTTAAAAGAGATGGCTGGTGGTAACTTTAATATATCACCTAATGTAGAACACATCGGTGACTTTAAGGACATTGAAGTTGCTTTAGTAAAGGTTATAACAGATCTTTCATCAACTCTTTCAGAGATTAATGGTGTTGCAGATATGGTAGCTTCCAATGCAAGCCAGCTTTCAGATGGTGCACAGGCAATTACTGAGGGTGCAACAGATCAGGCAAGTTCAGTACAGGAATTACAGAGTACAATTGCTAATGTAGCTGATCAGGTTGATATGAATGCACATAATGCTAATAAGGCTAATGAAATGGCTAAAGCTGTTGGTGACCAGATTATTGAAAGTAATAATCAGGTACAGCAGATAGTTCACGCTATGGAAGTTATCACAGAGAATTCTAAGCATATCAGCAGTATTATTAATACAATTGATGAGATTGCTTCAAGCACTAACCTTCTTGCACTTAACGCTTCAATTGAAGCTGCAAGAGCAGGTGAAGAAGGAAGAGGCTTCGCAGTTGTTGCAACACAGGTTGGTAATCTTGCGGCACAGAGTGCAGATGCAGCTAAGAGCTCTGGTGAACTTATAGTTCAGGCAATTAATGCAGTTGAAGAAGGCAAGGGAATGGTTGATGATGCAGCTGCTAAGCTTATGGAGTCAGTTGAGAAGACTAAAGAACTTGTTGAGAATATCGAGCAGATTTCAGTTGCTTCAGAACAGCAGGCTGAATCATTAAAGCAGGTATCAGAAGCAGCAAGCCAGATAGCAGCTGTAGTAGAAGAGAATACAGCTATGGCTGAGGAAAGTTCTGCAAGCAGTGAGGAACTTGCTTCACAGGCGGACAGATTAAAAGAATTAGTTAGTGCATTTAAGCTTATGAAGTAATATAAAAAGCTGCCACTTTTAGCGGATTGACCGTTAAAAGTGGCTTTTTTTATGTCCTTGCACAGTATTTTTTTGATTAATTATGTGATTAGATATTGATTTCTATGATAAATGGTTATATTATATATATAACGTAGTAATCAATACTATGTAATATGAAGATAATTACAGCACATATTAAGAAAGCGTGTGCAGAAAAGAGGATTATTATGGAAAAGATTAAGAAAAATGTATCTAACATAAAGATAAAAGACCCAGGAAGTGCAATAACACATTTTATAGCAATGCTTATGGCATTATTTGCTGCAACACCGCTTATAATTAAGGCATTGTCAGCACCTGATACAATACATGTTATTTCACTTTCAATATTTATAGGAACAATGATTTTGCTGTATGCCGCAAGCACAACTTATCATACAGTTAATGCAACACCTGGAATTAATAAAATATTAAAGAAGTTAGACCATTGTATGATATCGGTTATGATAGCAGGTTCCTATACTCCTGTATGCTTAGTTGTTCTTCATAACAAGACAGGATATGCATTGTTAGCACTAGTATGGGGGATTGCAATAGTTGGTATTATTTTTAAATTATGCTGGGTAACTTGTCCTAAATGGATATCATCAGTGCTTTATATTGTTATGGGCTGGGCGTGTGTATTATCATTCACACAGATAATTAATGCACTTCCAACAGCGGCATTTGCGTGGTTGTTAGCAGGTGGAATAATATATACAATCGGTGGTGTCATATATGCACTTAAGCTTAAGGTGTTCAATGCCAGCCATAAGTATTTTGGTTCTCACGAGATATTTCATCTGTTTGTTATGGCAGGAAGCATATGCCACTTTATTATGATGTTTAATTATGTGTCTGTAATGCCTCTAAAGTAGTAAGTTCTTTTAAAAATACACACAAATTATGGAAATAGAATTTTATATGTGTTATCCTCTATAATCGGGTCTGTAGCTATTGTTGCAGACCCGATTACAGGTTGTCAGACCAACGAACGGAGGATTAATATGTTATTTTCAGATGTCGATGCAATTGCTAAGGCAGCATCGAATAAGGCAGAGTTATGCAACAATCATTTTGGAAAGTATTTTATGCGCTCTATTATGGCAGGCTTCTATATTGTTGTTGCAACAATTTTATCGAATGTGAGTGCGGCAGTACTGCTTCCAACTTATCCACAGTTTGGTAAGCTTTTAGGTGCATTTTTATTCTCAATTGCAATTGTACTCGTCGTATTTATGGGTGGAGAATTATTTACAGGTAATAATTTTGTTATGGCGATTGGCACATACAATAAGATGGTTTCAGTAAGAGATCTTATAAAAGTATGGGTTGTAAGCTATATAGGTAACTTTGCTGGTGCGTTTATTCTTTCGGGCTTATTTGTATATAGTAAGGCTTCACACGCAATAATGGTTGATTATTATAATAGTTTTATATATTTTAAGATTTCAGCAGGTTCCATGGAGCTTTTAGTAAGGGGGATTCTTTGTAATTTCCTTGTATGTATGGCAGTGTTAGTTGGTACTAAGTTAAAGACAGAAAGTGGCAAACTTATAATAATGTTCTGTATTATTATGGCGTTCGTAGTTGCTGGTTTTGAGCATTGTATTGCTAATATGAGTACATTTTCAATTGGATATATGTTACTTGGTGATATTGGCACAACTTCAGTTATCAAGAGTATGATTATGGTGACAATCGGCAATATGCTTGGTGGAGCAGTGCTTCTTGGAGTGCCAGTCCAGATTATGAAAGCAGAACACTAAAATTAAAGTCATTAGTGATGAATAAAGCATGAAAGGATTAGTGAGTTGTATGAAAGAAAATCTTAAAAAGCTTGCAAAATATTATAAGCCATATTTAGGCACATTTATCATAGATATGATTCTTGCGATGATGTCTGCGGCGGTGGCACTTGTCATACCGCTTGTTGTAAGATATATAACTTCAAAGGTTGCTTATATGCCGGCATATGAAGCATCTAAGGCAATATTTACAATAGTTGTGATATTATTCGTGCTTGTGCTTGTGCAGTGGGGGTGTAATTATTATATATCTAATTACGGACACGTTATGGGAGCTAAGATTGAATACGATATGAGGGCTGAGATTTTTAACCACTATCAGAAGCTTTCTTATTCATTCTATGACGACCAGAAGGTTGGACAGTTATTATCAAGAATAACTTCGGATTTATTCGATATAACAGAGCTTTTGCACCACGGTCCTGAGAATATAACAATATCACTTATAAAGATTATAGGTGCACTTGTTATATTAAGCACTATAGATGTAAGGCTTACGCTTACCGCATTTGTGCTTGTGCCTGTTATGCTTGTATTTGCATATTTCCTTAATAAGAAAATGAAGCGTGCATTTAAAAGAAACCGTGTACGCATAGGTGAGATTAATGCACAGATAGAAGATAATCTGTCAGGAATACGTGTTGTTAAATCATTTGCTAATGAGGATATAGAGTGCGGTAAGTTCAAAAAAGGCAATGATTTATTCTTAGAGTCAAAGAAAGACAGCTATCATTATATGGGAATGTACAATGCCGGACTTACAGCATTTACAACTATGATTAATGTAATTGTAATCGCAGTGGGCGGTATAGGAATAACTAGAGGCTGGGTTAATATTACAGACTTCGTAACATTTTTATTGTATATAAATATATTTACGGAGCCAGTAAAGGTACTTATCGATTTTACAGAGCAGTTCCAGAATGGCTATTCCGGTTATGAAAGATTTCTTGAGATATTATCAGTTGAACCGGATATAAAGGAAAAGCCAGATGCAGTTGAGCTTAAAGACGTTAAGGGTGAAATTACATTCGACAATGTATCCTTTAGATATAAGGACGGAATCGAGGAAGTATTATCAGGAATCAGCTTTAATGTTACACCAGGCAGATATGTGGCACTGGTAGGTCCGTCAGGAGCAGGAAAGACTACATTATGTTCACTTATACCAAGATTTTATGAGGCGACAGAAGGAAACATAAGAATTGATGGAAAAGACATTAAAGATGTTACTCTTAAGAGCTTAAGGGATAATATCGGGGTTGTCCAGCAGGACGTATATTTGTTTATGGGAAGCATTAAAGAGAATATACGATATGGAAAGCCAGACGCTACCGATGAGGAAGTAATTGCAGCGGCAAAGCTTGCCAATGCACACGAATTTATAGAGGCATTTGAAAATGGATACGACACGGATATAGGACAAAGAGGTGTCAAGTTGTCGGGTGGACAGAAGCAGAGATTATCAATAGCAAGGGTATTTCTTAAAAATCCACCTATACTTATATTTGATGAGGCGACATCAGCACTTGATAATGAGAGTGAGCAGATTGTACAGGAGTCGTTAGAGAAGCTGGCTAAGAATAGAACTACATTTGTTATAGCCCACAGACTTACTACAATAGAAAATGCTGAGGAAATATTTATGCTTACAGATGAGGGGATTAAGGAAAGAGGAACTCACAAGGAGCTTATGGAGTTAGATGGTGAATATGCTCATATGGTTAAAATTCACTCAGCTAACTAGAAAAAGTATTGAAAATATGTTATACTAATTATGGTTATAACGAAAATGTTAATCGCTGTATATTATTGTATGGCTGATTACAATATATGGAGGATGACGTATATGGAAATGTGGGATATATATGATGCCAACAAAGAAAAGACAGGCAGATTAATGAAAAAGAATGACTGGCAGCTTAAAGATGGAGAATATCATCTTACAGTGTTAGGTGTCATAGAACGTCCGGATGGAAAGTTCCTTATTACACAGCGTGTTATGACTAAGGCGTGGGCTCCTGGCTGGTGGGAAGTATCAGGCGGAGCGGCTCAGGCAGGTGAGGAGTCAATTGAGGCAGTAAGACGTGAGGTCCGTGAAGAGACAGGAATTGACGTTACAGATGCCAGAGGTGGATATGTATTTACCTATAAAAGAGAGAATCCTGGCAAGGGCGACAATTATTTTGTAGATGTATACAAGTTCGTTAAAGATGTTAAAGATGAGGACATACATATACAGACAGAGGAAGCCTTAGGGTATAAGTTCGTTACCAGAGAAGAACTTAAACAGATAGCAGCAACAGGAGAATTCCTGCATTATGACAGTATTAAGCAGGTATTTGAAGATTAGATATTGGATTAAGTAAGAATTGCTGTTATTAAGTGAATATTTGTACTTGATTTATAAAATGTATTTATAATAGAAGAAGCACCAGCAGATTTATTCTGATGGTGCTTTTAAGTTATAAGAAGTAATAAAGCTTAAGAAAGGAATGTGGTATGCTTAAATATTTAAAAAAGTATTGGTTCTTTGCTCTGCTTGCACCTATATTTATGATAGGTGAGGTTTCTATGGACTTATTACAGCCGGAGCTTATGAGCAGAATAATTGATGACGGTGTATTGGGGCTTAACAATGGCGGGGTTGGCAATCTTAATACAGTAATTACTATCGGGCTTAAAATGATAGGATTTGTGGCACTTGGTGGTATCTGTGGCGTTATGTCCGGTGTCTTTGCCAATCTTTGTGCACAGCAGTTTGGTAATGATGTAAGAAAAGCTGCCTTTAAGAGAATTATGGAATTCTCTTTTGAACAGACTGATAAGTTCTCCACAGGTTCTTTAATTACAAGGGTTACGAATGATATAACACAGCTTCAGAATTTTGTAATGCAGTGCCTTAGAGGCTTTGTGCGTACAAGTATGCTGTTTATCGGTGGTATAGCGTGTATGGTGTCACTTAATATGGAATTTGGAATAATAATTGCGTGTGCACTCCCATTTGTTGCAGTATGTGTTGTATATTTCATAGCCAAAGCCAATCCTAAGTTCACAGTGTTACAGAAGAAGCTTGATAAGGTTAACAATGTAATGCAGGAAAATGTGTCTGGTGCAAGAGTTGTAAAGGCATATGTTAAGGAAGATTACGAGACAGAAAGATTTGAGAAAGCTAATAATGAGCTTGTTTCAACACAGCTTGATGTGCTTTTACTGCTTTCTTATATGACACCTATTATGAATATTATATTAAATCTTTCGGTTGTTGCGGTTATAAAGGTTGGTGGAATACAGGTAAGTGCAGGCAGTGCAACGCCTGGTAATGTAATGGCGGCGATTACATATTGTTCACAGGTGCTTAATGCGGTTATGCGTATGACGATGATATTTCAGACAGCTTCAAGGGGAATTGCCTCAAAGAAGCGTGTTATGGAGATAATTAACTGTGAGCCGGCAATAAAGAGCGGTACATATAATAAAGAAACTGCCGTTAAGGGAAAAGTTGAATTTAAGAATGTGTCATTTGCATATCCAGGTATGGATAATGAAAATGTTATCGAGAACTTTAATCTTGTTATTAATCCGGGTGAAACTATCGGAATACTGGGTGCAACAGGTTGTGGCAAGTCAAGTCTTGTAAATCTTATACCACGTTTTTATGACGTAACTAAGGGGGAAGTACTTATAGATGATGTCAATGTTAAAGATTATGATTTGCAGGTTTTAAGGGATAAAGTGTCAATAGCATTACAGAAGCCGGAGATATTTAGCACTACAATAGCAGAAAATATTGCGTGGGGTGACAGCAGTGCAGATAGTGAGAAGATAAGACAAGCCGCTGACATAGCACAGGCAACAGAATTTATTGACAACAGGCCAGATGGTATGGATACACAGGTAAGTCAGGGTGGACACAGTCTTTCAGGAGGCCAGAAGCAGAGAGTTGCCATAAGCCGTGCAGTGCTTAAGAATTCAGAGATACTTATATTTGATGATGCGACAAGTGCACTTGATTTAAAGACAGAGGCTGATCTTTATTCAGAGCTGTCAGCAAAGAAATATGATGTAACCAGGATTATAATTGCCCAGAGAATTGCTTCTGTAAAGAATGCAGATAGAATTGTTGTAATGGATAATGGCAGATTAGCAGATGTTGGAAGCCATAGTGAGCTTATAAAGACAAGTGAGATATATAAAGATATTTATGAGTCACAGCTGAAAGGGAATGAATAGAATGGAGCAGAGCAGACAGGCACAGATGAATAATTATAAAGCCTTTGGCAGAAGACCTGGCAATCGTAATCTTACTGTCGAGAAGGCTAAGGACAAGAAGGGTACTTTAAAAAGACTGATAGCATATTTTGCGGCTGAGAAAGCTATGATTATAGGGCTTCTGGCGGCTGTTATCGTTGTAGTAATATGTTCGGTATATGCACCAAAGCTTCAGAGTAATGCAATTGATATTATAGCTTCGGGCAGATTTAAGGAATTAACTCCGATACTTATAACAATGGTGGTTGTATACATAATACATAGTATATGTACATTTTTACAGACCAAGATAAGTGCGGTATTAAGCCAGAATATCGTAAAGAAGATGAGAGAAGATTTATTCAGGCACATAGTTAATCTTCCTGTAAGATACCTTGACAGTAACAGCCACGGAGATATTATGAGCCGTATGACTAACGATATTGAGAATATATCAACAACAGTTTCGCAATCGTTAAGTTCGATGTTCTCAGGTGTATTAACGATTATTGGAACAGTTATAATGATGACTGTATTATGTCCACAGCTTGCACTGTTATCGTGCGTTACTGTAATTCTTACAGTGATTGCAACTAAGTTCTTATCTAAGGCCATGAAGAAGTTCTTTACGAAAAGACAGGTGCTTTTAGGTAATCTTAATGGAACGGTTGAGGAGATGGTTACAGGTTATAAGTCAGTTGTTGCATATAACAGGCAGGAAAATGTCATAAAAGGCTTTAACAGTGTGTCGGATGAACTTACAAGGGTTGGAATTATAGCAGAGATTCTTGGCGGTTCAATGGGACCAGTTATGAATGTAATCAATAATATAAGCTTTGTTATTATTGCGGCATTTGGCGGATATTTTGCCATTAACCATATTATATCTATCGGTGTTATATCTGCATTTATCGTATATGCGAAGCAGTTTGGAAGACCAATTGATGAGCTTGCACAGATATATGGACAGATACAGACAGCCATAGCGGGGGCAGAGAGAGTATTTGCAGTTATGGACGAACCGCTTGAAGATAAGAGTGGTGATAAGAATATGGATAAGCTTGAGGGCGTTATTAAGTTTAAAGATGTCAATTTCTCATATACCAAGGACAAGCAGGTGCTATATGACTTTAATCTTCAAGTTAAGGCAGGACAGAAGGTGGCACTTGTAGGCTCAACAGGAAGCGGAAAGACAACAGTTGTCAATCTTTTAATGAGATTTTATGACGTTGACAGCGGAGAGATATTCATAGATGATGTTAATATAAAGGACATAGATTGTGCCACACTCCGTAAGAACACAGCGATTGTATTGCAGGATACTGTATTATTTGCAGATACAATAAAGAACAATCTTAAGTATTCCAATGAAGCGGCAACTGATGAGCAGATGTATGCCGCTGCGGCTATGAGCAACTGCGATACTATGATTAATAAAATGCCATTAAAATACGATACAGAGCTTATGGCAGAGGGTGAGAATATATCACAGGGACAAAGACAGCTTTTATCAATAGCAAGAGCATTTCTTGCACAGCCTAAGATCCTTATATTGGACGAGGCGACATCTAACGTGGATACAAGAACTGAAAAGCATATTCAGGATGCAATGCTTAAGCTTATGGAGAACAGGACAAGTCTTATAATAGCTCATAGATTGTCTACAATACAGGATGCTGACATAATTGTTGTTATGGATGAGGGACATATAGTTGAAGCAGGCAATCATAAAGAACTTCTTAACAAAATGGGAAGATATTATAAATTATATATGACACAGTTTGCAGGACAGACAATATAGGTGTATAATTATCTATTACATAAGATTTGTGATGATGCACAGATTGAATTATAGATAATATATGCAGGAATGGTGATGGTATGCGTACAGAGAAAAAATCAAGTATAAAAAATAGTGCAACAAGGTTGATACTGATAGGGCTTCTTGTTCTTATACAGACTGGCTGGATGATATTTTTAATGATGAAGCTGAATACATATTCAACTGCCATAACATTGCTTCTTACATTTATAGCAATGTTTATTGCCCTTAAAATATTTGGAACACACGTTAATGCGGCACAGAAAATGCCCTGGCTTATCGTAATAACTGCAGTTCCGTTTTTTGGGATATGTATATATCTGCTATTTGGACGTTCTATTGTAACTAAAGGTGTTAGACGTTCATTTAATAATATTGAAACGAATGTGCTCACCCTCCTAAAGCAGGATAAGGGCATAATAGATGATATAGCCAGCAAGGACAAGGGCGTAGCTAACCAGTGCAGATATATAAGCAATACAGCAAGATATCCTGTATACAGCAATACAGATGTAAAATATTATCCAACTACTGATGTAAGCTTTGAGGCACAGCTTGTTGAACTTGAAAAGGCAGAGCATTTTATATTTATGGAATATCACGCTATTGAAGATGCTGAAAGCTTTGCAAGGCTTAAGCATATCCTTGAAAATAAGGCACAGAGCGGTGTGGAGGTAAGAATATTCTATGACGATTTAGGAAGTATTTTTTTCCTTAATAAAGAGTTCATAAAACAGATGAGGCAGAAGGGCATACAGTGCCGTGTATTCAATCCACTTAAAGTTATTGTAAATATGTTTATGAATAACAGGGATCACAGGAAGATAACCGTTATTGACGGCAAGGTAGGCTTTACAGGTGGATATAATCTTGCAGATGAGTATTTTAATATAACACACCCATATGGTTACTGGAAGGACACAGGAATTAAGCTTCAGGGTGATGCGGTAAAGAGCCTGACAGCAAGCTTTCTTACTATGTGGAATGCCATAGAACATACTGATAATGATTATAATAAATATCTTGATGCGACAGATGGTACATATAAGGCAGTTATGAAAGACTGTTATGTACAGCCATATTCAGACAATCCATTAGGACAGGACAGAATTGGTGAGGACGTGTACCTTAATATTCTAAAAAATGCCAAGGACTATGTGTATATCACAACTCCGTATCTTATTATCACTGATGAGATGGAAAGAGAGTTAAGGCTTGCGGTTAAGAGAGGTGTTGATGTAAGGATTGTCACACCGGGAATACCAGATAAGAAGCTTGTATACAGAATTACAAGGTCTTATTATGAGCCACTGTGTTCGGCTGGCGTGAGAATATATGAGTATACACCAGGATTCTGCCACGCTAAGCAGTGGGTATGTGATGATGAAGTATCTGTTGTTGGTACAATCAATATGGACTACAGAAGCTTATATCTTCATTTTGAAAATGCAGTATTTATATATAATAAAGCGACTGCCTTAAGTGTAAAGCAGGATATGTTAAATAACTTTGAGGCAGGACACGAAGTGACAGCTGATTATGCTAAAGATGTTATTAAGCCATTAAGACTTGGGGTATGTATGTTAAGAATGATATCACCTTTATTGTAAAATATTTGCAACAAATGTAAAATAATATATAATATTAGTGGCAAATTACATTTATCATTATAAGTGGTTAGATAATTAGTAAGAACAACATTTTGTGTCTATTGTTAGTACCTGGAGGAGGAACAGTGAGAGAAGAATTAGTAGCCGTAAAAGTTGACCACCCATTGGGAAGTACAGACGAGGATAACCCCTCGGTTGTGTATCCGATTAATGTCGGATACGTTATCAATGATAAGGATCTGGAATTCAAACCGGTAACAGATGACCAGAGAGTGTATCTTGTAGGTGTTGATGTTGCTGTTGATGAATATTCAGGTGTTCTTATTGCAGTTGCAAGAAGGAGAGATGATTCAGGAACAGTGTGGGTCGTTGCACCTGAGAACATATTATATACCAAACAGCAGATAGAAGAAATGATATATTTTAAGGAGCAGTATTATGACAGCTTCATTGAAATGGTCGATGAGGAGATGTGGGACGCTTATGATGCCAATGAGAATAAGTTAGGTTTTGAAGTTCGCAGAAGTATGGCAAAGTCACTTCCAGAAGGCGTGTACCACATAGTTGTTATGGTGTATACAGTTACAAAGACAGGAAAGGTGCTTACAACGCAGAGGTCGCGTAACAAGACGAATTCTTTAAAATGGGAAGTTACAGGAGGTTCTATTATCAGCGGTGAAACACCTAGGACTGGAGCGGTAAGGGAGCTTCTGGAAGAAACGGGAATTAAGAAATCACCAGAGGATTTAATTGAACTTTATAGGTATACTGATGATGCAAGACATTGTATATATTATGGTTATCTTAATGTATGTGATGATGAGGAACACGTTAAATTACAGCAGGGTGAAACTATGGACTATATGTATATGCCATATGAGGAATTCATTGATTTCATAATGTCAGAGAGGTTCATTCCGTCAGAACAGAGGCGTTTTAAGCTTCATAGTGAGCATATAGTAAAGCAGATTAAGCAGGCTTGTATGGTACAGTAATAAATTTAATATAATCAGAAGGGAGAGTCATATGTCATTTAAGGAACTTGTATTAAAGAACCGTTCATATAGACGTTTTTTTGAGAATAAGAAAATAGAAAAGAACGAGCTTGTAAATCTTGTTGATATAGCAAGAAATACAGCTTCAGGTGCTAACAACCAGCCTTTAAGATATAAGGTTGTGTGTGATGAGGAAAGCAATAAAAAAGTGTTTGACACATTAAAATGGGCAGGTGCGCTTCCAGACTGGGATGGCCCTGTTGAGGGTGAAAGACCAGCAGGCTACATAATAATATGCAGTGCTTCAAGCGTATCAGCACCAAGAGATGAGGGAATAGCGGCACAGACAATACTTCTTGCCGCCAATGAGGTTAATCTTGGAGGCTGTATGTTTGCAAGTGTTAATATTCCTAAGCTTAACGAAGAACTTTCAATTCCAGAGGGTATGACAGCAAGACTTGTTATTGCATTGGGATATCCTAAGGAACAGGTTGTTATTGATGAAGTATCTGAGGGAGCGAATCTTAAGTATTACAGAGATGACAATCAGGTTCATCACGTACCTAAGTTAAAGTTAGAAAATGTATTATTATAAATTATAAGGAGAATGCAGAGTTTAAGCCTTTGCTTGGATTAATAGGAAACAGGCTTACATTCTGTGAATAGTTATAAAGAAACAGGCGGGATATTAAATCCCGCCTGTTTCTTTGCTTAGTGAATAATTGTTACTATAACTGAGTAATCAGTATAATTTAATCTTTTGTTGCTAATTCCAAAAAGATATTATTATTCTATCACTGTAAATACTATAAATCAAGTTCAATTAATCTGTAGTTGCGACAAGATGTCTGTATTATTGAGTTCAAATTTTAATCAAAATTTTATCATTTTTTATTCATAGTTTATATTCAGTGAAGCCTATTTTGCAATGGACCTGTAATTCCTTATAAGCAGCGGAAGTTCAGCAATAAGCATACCAATCCAGCCGGCAAGGTATGATAATGGGAGGGCTTCAATTCCCATGCCCATTACAAGTACGAGTGGGATAGCGGCTATAACACGTACGCCCATATTGATAAAGCTGCTTAAAAGTGTAATCTTTAAATCGCCAATTCCACGGAAATATCCCTGTATGCCGTTAGTAGCGGCTGGGAGTATATACATAAATGAGATAAGGCGCAGATACTTAACACCATGCAGAATAACTTCTTCATCTTTAACAAACAGAAGCATAAGTGGTCGTGCAAGTATAAAGCACACGGCAAAAAGAATAATTCCATATATGAATTCAAGCATCATACCACATTTAAAGCCTTCTTTCATACGTTTTTTTTCATTAGCACCTTTGTTCTGAGCCATAAGTGCAGTCATAGCGTGGCCGATATTCTGCTCAGGAGTATACGCAAAATCATCAATTCTGTTGACAACAGCAAATGCAGCGGCTACGGACACGCCCATAGTGTTGACGATTGCCTGAATGCCAATCTTTCCTAACTGGACAGTTGCCTGCTGCATAGCGGATACCCAGCCGTAGCTTATTGTCTTTTTAAGAAGTGAATTGTCAAATACAAGCCATTTTCTGCCTAGCCTTAATATCTCGACACGCTTTTGTATGTATATAATACAGAATACACAGCACATCATTTCGCTTATTACAGTTGATATTGCACAGCCGTTGCTTCCCATTTTAAGGACAATTACAAAGAATAAATCTCCGAAAATATTAAGCAGTGAGCTTGCAATAAGGAAGTATAAAGGAGTCTGGCTGTCGCCTAATGCCCTTAATGTGCTTGAAAAGAAATTATATAAAAATGTAAATAGCAATCCTAAAAATATAATTCTCATATAAGAAACAGTTAAATCCATAATAGATGGGTCAACCTGTAACAATTTAAGAATAGGTCTTGAAAAGATAATGCAGCACAGGCTTAATATTGCAGAGAATACAGTGCCTGAAAGCATTGTTGTGCTTATCTGTCTTTGAAGCTTGTTGTAATCTTTAGCTCCGAATTGTGTACCCATAAGTATGCTCGCACCCATACACAGACCATTTAAGAATAAAATCATAAGAGTCATTACAGGGTTGCATATACCAACGGCCGCAAGGGCTTCTTTACCTACGAATTGTCCTACAATAATACTGTCGACAGCGTTATATGTAAGCTGGAATAAGTTACCGAGGACTAACGGTATTGTAAATCCAACAAGGAGAGGCATAATTTTACCTTTTGTTAAATCTTTAGTCATAATTAATCTCCTATCCTGCCCATAACAGGGCTTGTTAAGTTTATGATATTTTGCTAAAGATTTATTATAAGACAGTTGCTTTAAATTGAAAAGAATTATATTATACTAATGTAAAAAAAGTGTACGCAGAAATGGAGATTATTATGAAAGTTACCCGTGAAGATATGCAGCTTTACGCCGTTACAGATACGCAATGGCTTAATGGCAGGGATTTCTATGAAGAGATTGAGAAAGTCCTTGCGGCAGGAGCTACATTTTTGCAGTTAAGAGAAAAGGATTCGACACACGAGGAGATTGTAAAAAAAGCATTGGCAATTAAACCGATAGCAAGAAGATATGGTGTGCCATTTGTTATAGATGATGATATATACGCGGCGTTAGAGGCAGATGTTGACGGAGTTCATATAGGACAAAGTGATGCAAGCTACGAAACAGCAAGAGAGCTTCTAGGACCTGACAAGATAATAGGAATGACAGTAAAGACACCAGAGCAGGCGGCAAATGCGGCAAGACTTGGTGCTGATTATGTTGGAATGGGAGCTGTATTTCATACAAGCACGAAGAAAGATGCCAAAGATTTAAGCAGGGATAATCTTCTTAAGCTTACAGCTATGCTTGATATGCCGATAGTTGCAATTGGCGGCATTAATTATGACAACTGTGATTATTTAAAAGATACAGGCGTGGACGGAATTGCTGTTGTATCGGCGATATTTGCAAGTGATGACTGCGCGGAGGCGACACGAAAGCTTTATAAGAAGACAAGAAAGCTGTTTAATTATAATAAGAACATAATATTTGATATGGACGGAACACTTGTTGACTCTATGCCGTTCTGGAAGAATAGTGCAAGGGAATATGCCATTTTAAGAGGTGCTAAGCTTCCAAAGAATTTTGATGAGATAACAGGAGTTATGGACCTTTCGGAATATGCGGCTTATCTGCAAAATGTTCTTGGGATTGATACATCGCTAGAACAGATAACAGAGGCAGCAGTTGATATTATGAATAAGCATTATGCAAGTGATATTCCTGCAAAGAAGGGAATGATAAAGCTTATAAGAAGAGAATATGAGGCTGGAAGCAAGCTTGTAATATTCAGTGCTTCCGATACTTCCAGTGTGGAAATTCTTCTTAAAAGGTTAGAAATATATGAATGTTTTGAGGGAATATACACAGTATATGATGTCGGCATAGGAAAGAGTGATAAGGAAAGCTATAAAAAGGTTGCCAGGTCAGCAGGAATGGATATATCTGATACGTGGGTGTATGAGGATATTCTAAGAGGCGTTCGGGCGGCACATAATGCTGGATTGAAAGTGTGTGCGGTATATGATAAAGACTCGGCAGATGACTGGGATGAGATATGCAGTATTGCAGATAAATGTATAATAACCGGATAATATGGATTGAAATGGAGAATATATGAAGAAGAAAGTTGTTGTAGGTATGTCAGGAGGTGTTGACTCATCTGTTGCCGCATATCTTTTAAAAGAGCAGGGTTATGACGTCATTGGCGTTACAATGCAGATATGGCAGGACGATGCAGTAGAAACAACAGAGAATGGCTGTTGTGGAATATCTGCTGTAGATGATGCAAGACGCGTGGCTGGACAGCTTGATATACCTTATTATGTAATGAATTTTAAGAATGAATTTAAGAAAAGTGTAATTGATTATTTTGTTGATGAATACAAGAGGGGAAGAACTCCTAATCCTTGTATCGCCTGCAACAGATATGTCAAATGGGAATCGCTTCTTAAAAGAAGCCTTGATATAGGTGCTGATTATATAGCAACTGGACATTATGCAAGAATAAGCCAGCTTGATAATGGCAGATATGCAATTAAGAATTCGGTTACAGCTAAGAAAGATCAGACATACGCACTTTATAATCTTACACAGAGTCAGCTTGCACATACTCTTATGCCAGTTGGAGATTATACTAAAGATGAGATAAGAAAGATTGCGGCAGATAATTATCTTATGGTTGCAAATAAGCCGGACAGTATGGAGATATGTTTTGTTCCTGATAATGATTATGCAGGATATATAGAAAGAACTACTGATTATAAGGCAGTTCCGGGCAATTTCGTTGATGTTGATGGTAATGTAATCGGAAAGCATAATGGAATTATCCACTATACTGTTGGACAGAGAAAAGGGCTTGGACTTGCTATGGGACATCCTGTATTTGTTGTTGCAGTAAGACCTGATACCAATGAAGTTGTTATTGGTGAGAATAAAGATGTGTTTACTGATACATTGTATGCTGGGAATCTTAATTTTATGGCAATTGAAGCCCTTAAAGAGCCAATGAGAGCAAGAGGAAAGATACGCTACAGCCATGAGGGTGCAGACTGTACAATAAGAATGATTGATGATAACACGCTTGAGTGTAAGTTTGATGAGCCACAAAGGGCAGTTACACCAGGACAGGCACTTGTATTATATGATGGTGAATATGTTCTTGGTGGAGGAACTATCATATAATGAGCACAAAAGAAAAGGAAGCGGCTGCGAAGCAGACATTTACTTTTCTTGTGCCATTAACGAACGAACAGTCGTGCGAAGCAGGACGAGAGAGTGCGATAGCACGGGTTCGTGAGTATAGGGTAGATATAATAACGTTAAAGAAATAAAGAAAAGGAAGCGGCTGTAAAATTTTCTTGACAATTACTATGTCTGCTTTATAATATTTCATATTGGATAGATAGGTTGATATTCAGAAACAAAATGCGGAGGATAATAATAATGAGTAAGTTTATTTATATGGATAATGCGGCTACAACAGCAGTAAGACAGGAAGTTGTTGATGCTATGGTGCCTTATTTTACAGAATCATACGCTAATCCATCAAGTGTATATAGTTTTGCACAGAAGACTAAGAATGATATGGAAGAAGCAAGAGAAACTATAGCTTCTATTCTCGGTGCGGCTAAGCCTAATGAAATATATTTTACAGGTGGCGGAAGCGAGTCTGATAACTGGGCATTAAAGGCAGCAGCAGAGGCATTTAAGTCAAAGGGTAATCACATTATTACAACTAAGATTGAACATCATGCAATTCTTCATACTTGCGAATGGCTTGAAAAGCACGGATATGAAGTGACATATCTTGATGTTGATGAATACGGAAAGGTTGACCCTATAGAATTCGAAGCGGCAATTAAAGATACAACAATACTTGCAAGCATAATGTTTGCTAATAATGAAATCGGTACAGTTGAGCCAATCAAGGAACTAGGTGCAATTGCACATTCTAAGGGAGTGATATTCCACACAGATGCTGTACAGGCATTTGCACATATTCCTATTAATGTACAGGAAATGAATATTGATATGTTAAGCGCAAGCGGACATAAGTTCCACGGTCCTAAGGGAATTGGTTTCTTATATGTAAGCAACAAGGTTAAGATTGGTTCATTTATTCACGGTGGTTCACAGGAGAGAAGCAGAAGAGCAGGAACTCACAATGTACCAGGTATTATCGGAATGGCTAAGGCGGCAAGCATTGCCAATACTAATATGTCAGAGAATATTAAGAATATCTCAGCAATAAGAGATCACATTATTGACAGAGTGTTAGCAGAAATTCCATATTCAAGAGTTAATGGTGACAGAACAGACAGACTTCCTGGAAATGTTCATTTCTGTTTCAGATTTATTGAGGGTGAATCAATGCTTATTATGCTTGATCAGAAGGGAATATGTGGTTCATCAGGTTCAGCCTGCACATCAGGTTCACTTGACCCATCACATGTTCTTCTTGCAATCGGACTTCCTCACGAGATAGCACACGGTTCATTAAGACTTTCACTTGGTGAAGATGCAACAATCGAAGATGCTGATTATGTTGTAGATGAATTAAAGGGTATCGTAGAAAGATTAAGAAGCATGTCTCCTTTATACGAAGATTTCGTAAAAGAGCAGGGAAAATAATAATATAATGTGTATGGTTTAATGTATACTTGTTGCAGCTGCAGTTGTCAGGATAATCTGATAGCTGCGGCTTTTTTATGTAATAGGAAATTCCAATAGAATTCCCTATTACATAAAAGGCACTATATGCCGATTATGCACACTCGCACGAAGATGTATTTTATCGCAAGCGACCGTGCTCGGTGCAGGAATGTGTTTTTACATATTCTTTTTTATATGTGTTATTGTATTTTTTGTGTATTTCTGGCGGATACACTTGATATATATAACGAGGCAGAGATATAATAGTTGGCGAATTTGTGCACTGGACCGTTCAAATATATATGAAATAAGAGCACAAAAGAAAAGAGGTTTATTTATGAAGTATCTTAAACAGTTTTTGATTATTCTTGTAATCTCGTTAGTGGGTGAATTGATGAATAAGTTCATACCACTTCCAGTACCGGCAAGTATCTATGGTATGGTTATCTTATTTGCTGGTCTTCTTACAGGATTGATTAAGCTTGACGCAGTTAAGGAAGCAGGACGATTTCTTATAGAAATTATGCCTGTAATGTTTATTCCTGCAGGAGTAGGTCTTATATCATCATGGCTTAATTTAAAGCCGATATTAGTTCCGATATGCATAATAACAGTTGCAACAATATTTACTGTTATGGGTGTAAGCGGACACGTTACACAGTTTATTGTAAGACGTACTAAGAGAGGGGATAATAATGAATAGTTTTTTTCTTGATTCAGCATTTGCGGGAGTAGCAATAAGTCTTATCGCATATATGGCAGGAACATTTCTTAAAAAGAAGTTAAAGCTGGGATTGTTTAATCCACTGCTTATATCTATAATTGTAACTATGGTTGTATTAATAATTGGTAAAGTTGATTATGAAAGCTATAATGCCGGTGCGAAGTATCTTAGCTGGCTTTTGACACCAGCCACGGTGTGTCTTGCCATTCCTCTTTATGAGCAGTTCGAGCTTTTAAAAAGTAATTGTGCGGCAATTATATTAGGAATAGCATCGGGAGTTGTCACAAGCCTTGTTACAGTGCTTGTATTATCGGTGGTTTTTGGACTTACCCACGAGCAATATGTAACATTGCTTCCAAAGTCAATTACAACTGCAATTGGTATGGGTGTATCAGAAGAACTTGGCGGATATGTAACGATTACAGTTGCAGTTATTGTTGTAACCGGAGTAATTGGCAATATATTAGCAGAATTTATATGTAAAGTATTCAGAATTACAGACCCGATAGCTAAAGGTGTTGCGATAGGAACATCTGCACACGCTGTAGGAACAGCTAAAGCTATTGAAATGGGAGAGATAGAAGGTGCTATGAGCAGTCTTTCAATTGCTGTTGCAGGTATACTTACAGTAGTTGGTGCAAGTGTATTTGCGAACTTCTTATAAAAGAATAAGAAGTTGTGACACACAGGTTTCAAAATATTGAAGATTATTTCTGTGTGTGAAAAAATTTTATATATATAATAATGAGAATGGAGGATAAATATGATTATTACAATTGCAAGACAGTGTGGATGTATGGGTGATGAGATAGGTCAGAGACTTGCTGATGAGTATGGACTTACATTTTATAATAAGGAACATATTGTTAAGCTTGCTAAGGAAAAAGGGATATATGATAAATTCCCTTATTTCTTCTCCGAGATACCGGTAAATGCTTTAATGCATTCTATAAGCAGTGACGAGAACAATGTACTGCTTAGCGAGGCAAGAAAAGCCCTTTATCCAATAATAGGTGACGGTGATTGTGTGATAATAGGCAGGGGAGCTAATTACGCATTTTCTGACAGACCAGACAAGGTAAGCGTATTCTTAAGCGGAGATAAGGCTGAGAGAATTAAGCATATAGCAGATGTCCATAATATTTCTGAAAGAAAGGCGAAGGTTGTTGTTAATGAAACTGACAGCAGGAGAGCAGAGTTTCATAAATATTGTTCTGATCAGGAATGGGGAAATGCGGCATATTACGATATGTGTATAGATGAAACAAGAATTGGTGCTGACGGAGTTGTCGGAATTATAAAAGAATATATAAACAATTGTATGTTTGACAAATAATTGCCAGACTGATATTATAGGAACATATTATCTTTGACACAATAGATAAAAATATACTAAATAAACAGATTAGTTCGGAAAGTGTGAATGAAGAAGTAAGATAACAGAGTGATAAGTCCTTCATATCTAAAGAAGTGTATACAGCTTATGAGGGCAGGCGTTAAAAGGGAGATTGTATGACATTAGAAATAATATTAGTAGCATTGGTGCTTATTATGTGTATTGCGGCAGACAAGTTTTCGGGAAGGTTCGGCATGCCTGCACTTATACTTTTTATAGGTATAGGTATGTTATTTGGATGCGATGGAATAGCTGGAATTGAATTTGACAATTTTACTATGACAGAATATATATGTAATATTGCACTTGGGTTTATTATGTTTTATGGTGGTTTTAATACTAAATGGAAGACTGCCAGACCTGTTGCTGTTAAAGCTGTTCTATTGTCTACCTGTGGCGTAATTCTTACAGCGGCATTTACAATGCTGTTCTGTTATTTTGTATTGAGATTTCCAATAGCGGAAAGCTTTCTTGTTGGAGCAGTTCTGTCAGCAACAGATGCGGCGAGTGTATTTGCAATATTAAGACGTAAGAAGCTTAATTTAAAAGATGGTGTTGCTTCGCTTTTAGAGATAGAGAGTGGTAGTAATGACCCTATTGCTTATATGCTTACTGTTATAGGAATATATATTCTTAATGGTGATAATCTTATAAAAGTTCCATACGTTATATTTGCACAGATTGTATATGGTGTGCTTATTGGCATAGGTCTTGCGGTGGCTGCCATATATGTTCTTACCAGGACGGATATAATTGTAAATGGACTTGATACTATATTTATTCTTGCTGTTGTGCTTTTAGGCTTAGGACTTTCACAGTTAGTCGGCGGCAATGAATTCTTATGTATATATCTTTTTGGCATTCTGCTTGGTAACAGCAGGATACGCAATAAAGGTAATATTGTTCCATTTTTTGATGGTGTAACAACACTGGCACAGATAGTTATATTCTTTATGCTTGGATTGTTATCCTACCCTCACAGATTTTTAACAATTATACCAATATCTATAGCAATTGCGGTATTTCTTACATTTATAGCGAGACCGGCCGTAGTATTTGCGATACTTAAGCCGTTCAAATGCTCGGTACGTCAGTGCCTTTTAGTGTCGTGGGCAGGTCTTAGGGGAGCATCTTCAATAGTGTTCTCTATAGTGATTATGGCGGGCGGAAGCGTTATGTCAAAGGATTTGTTTAATATAGTGTTTATGATATCACTTCTGTCAGTTGCAATTCAGGGAACGCTTCTTCCAGCAGTCTCAAGACGGTTGGATATGATTGATGAAACATCAGATGTACGTAAGACATTCAATGATTATCAAGAAGAATCATCAATTACGCTTATGCGTATGTTCATACCTAAAGGTCATAATTGGGAGAATAAGCTTATAAGTGAAGTACATATGCCGACAGGTGCAATTGCACTTATGATAAAAAGAGGCAGGGAAACAATTATTACAAGAGGCAATACTAAGATATGCGGCGGGGATAATCTGATACTCAGTATTCCCGCATATGAGAATGGCGATAATGATTCGCTTGAGGAGATTAACATAACTTCGGATAATAACTGGTGCAATAGAACAATACGCCAGTTGAATCTTCCAGAAAATCTTATAATTGCCCTTGTAAAAAGAGGAGAAGAGAATATAATACCTATTGGCGATACACTTATACAGAATGGTGATGTTGTAGTGATATATCGCAGATAATACAGGAAAGAGGTTGGTATTATTATGATAACCAAGAAACAAATCCAGATGTCAGAAACATTTCTGAATAGTGCAGTTCTTGCGGTGTCAGGTGGATTTCAGGATGCTTATACATATTTCACAAGAGATAAAGTATTCTCTAATGCACAGACAGGAAATGTTGTCCTTATGAGTCAGAATTTTATGACAGGAAATATAGTCGGTGGAATTAAGTATCTGTTTCCTTTCTTAGCATTCGGACTTGGAGTGTTTGTGACAGAACAGATTAATGCCAGATACAAGATGGCAAAGAAAATCCATTGGAGACAGTTAGTTCTTCTAATAGAAATTATAATACTTACAATTGTAGGTTTTATACCAGAGACTTTTAATATGGTGGCAACAATTATGGTGTCATTTTCGTGTGCTATGCAGGTTCAGGCATTCAGAAAAGTCAACGGCTTTGCATATGCAAGCACAATGTGCATAGGTAATTTAAGAAGTGGTACAGATGCACTTTCTGTATTCGTAAGAGAAAGAAAAAAAGAGCAGTTATTTAAAGCAATTCATTATTTTGGAATTATATTTTTCTTTGCACTTGGTGCAGGAATAGGCGGTAATTTATCAGAAACATTTGGAATACATACAATATGGGTATCATCAGTTATACTTATGGTAAGTATGGTGCTTATGTGGTATGAAAAGTTCAGAATTTAGGAGAATTTGATTGAAATATAGTAAAGAACAGCAGAAAGCCATTAACACAATTGATGGACAGGTGTGTATCATATCTGTTGCAGGTTCAGGAAAGACATCGGTTATAGTGGCAAGGGCTAATAATATAATTAAATCGGGTGTGAGACCATATAGAATACTGGTACTTACATTTTCCAAGGCGGCAGCAGTGCAGATGGCAGACAGGTATAAAATGCAGTATGGCAGTGATGGCATAAGATTTTCAACTATACATTCCCTGTGTTATTCGGTACTTGCAAGAGCATATAATCTGAAGGCTGAAGATATATTATCGGAAGCCGGAAGATTAAAGTTCTTTACTGAATTTCACAGACAGCTTTTATATAAGAGAGTATCAGGGGTTCCTGATGATTTTGATGAGTATTATAGAAAATGTAATGAATACATAAATAGTATGGCGGTCGGTACGGCTGACATTCAGGATAGTAAAAGCAGTTCTAAGGCATATCTTGAGATAACTTTTTCCCAGTACAAGGAATTTAAAAAGAATAACAAGAAGCTTGATTTTGACGATATGATATTATATTGTCACAAATGCTTAAGCTCTAATAAGCAGGAGCTGGAATACTGGCAGGGAATATTTGACTATATAATGGTTGATGAGTTTCAGGATACAGGCACATTGCAGGCAGAGATTATATATATGGTTGCTGATTTAAGGAAAAATGTGTGTGTAGTTGGAGATGATGACCAGTCAATATATGGTTTCAGAGGAGCTGACAGCTCAATATTTAAGGAATTCTCAAAAAAATATCCTGGGTCTGTACAGATAATTCTGGGTACTAATTACAGAAGTCTTCCATATATAATAGAAGGTGCTGACAAAGTAATAAGAAATAATGAAAACAGAATTGTCAAAAATATGTCAGCATACAGGCATGGTGAGGGAAAAGTGCATATAAGACAGACCGCATCTTATGGCAGGCAGGCAGATATGGCAGTGTCACTTATTAATGACTATGTAAAGATAGGCGGACATTTAAGCGATATTGCAATACTTTACAGGGTGAAGAAAGAGGCCTCGGTGCTTGTCAATACATTAGAAACGATAGGTATGCCATTTTTTACAAGGGATAATGTGGATGATATTCATCTTGGCATATGTTTTTACGATATGCTTGCATATTACAGGCTTTCAAGAGGTGTGCCGGAACAGACGGATCTTAGACGGATAATTAACAGACCCAAAAGATATATAAGAAGCAACTTTGTGCACAATTGCGAATTTGACAGGAATAAAATATACGAAGCCTGTACAAAGAATGCCAGCAGACAGGATTGCTTAAGAATTAACGACACAATCAATGATATGTTTCTTGATTTCAGAAGTCTTTCGAGGATAGATAATCCGACACAGTTTATCAATTATATATACGATGATATGGGGTATGAAAATGACCTTTTTGAGTATGCAGAGTATACAGGACTTGACAGCGGGGATATCATTAACCAGTCAGAAGCTATGAAAAAGGAAGCACTGAAGTTTGATAATATGTCTGAATGGTACAGATATATAACTGACAGGGAATACAGGGTGAGAACGGATAAGAATGAAGGCGTGTATCTTAGCACATTTCACGGTGCTAAGGGACTTCAATGGAAGAAGGTTATAATAATATCAGCGAATGAACAGGTGACACCATATGCTTATATGGGGAAGGTTGATGATTATGAGGAAGAACGCAGGCTATTTTATGTTGCTATGACAAGGGCAGAAGACGAGCTTGATATTATCTATATAGATGGCGGGTCAAGACACCAGAAGAGGTCAAGATATGTGCAGGAGCTTATAACAGTATAAATTTTAAAGTGTAAATTAAGTGTAAATTATCCTGTAAAATATTGCATTATTGTATATTTTAAGCCATAATATATTACATTATCAGAAATTCATATAATAATTGGGAGAAGTATTAATGGAAAAAAGAGAGAAGAATAAAAATATAATTGTATTGGGTATAGTTATGGCAATAAGTCTTTCTGTAGCACTTAATATAGGGAATATATTTGGTGGTATAGGAACATTTTTTAAGATTCTGAATCCAATAATTCTAGGTTGTATGCTTGCGGTTATATTTAATGTGCCAATGGAAGCATTGTCAAGACAGTTAGAGAAGCTGTCAAAGAAAGTAAAGTTCTTAAGAAAAGAAAAGGCACGCAACGGGATAAGCCTAGTTGTGACAATAGTTATAGTTGTGCTTGTATTCGCTGTTATAATGTGGTCTATTATTCCGGATTTGATAGAGTCGATTACTGGATTTATAAAGAATTTTGATAATAATGTAAATGTAGTGACTGATATTCTGGATAAATATGATGAACATCTTACGTTTATTAATGATTATGTTGAAAAGATTGACTGGAACAGCATACTTAAAAAGTCTGGAGAGGTTGCCGGAGCATTTTTCCAGAGCATATTTACGGGTATTCCACAGATAGGTTCATCTTTGTTTAATCTTAGTATATCTGTGATAATTGCAGTGTATGTGCTTATGGATAAAAGACGCCTGCTTTCACAGACAGAAAGGCTTTTAGAAGCTGTATTTGGAAAGAAGGTATCTTCTAAGGTTACAGGTGTTACTAACCTTTTTGCACAGACTTATGCAAGTTTCCTTACAGGACAGTGCGTTGAGGCTTGTATACTTGCCGTGCTTATGTTTATTACACTTAGCATATGCAGAATGCCATATGCCGGACTTATAAGCATAATGGCGGCAGTGTTCCAGTTCGTTCCATACATAGGAACATTTTTAGCGTGTGTTGTTGGTGCATTTCTTGTGCTATTCACCAATCCGGTACTTACTATATGGTTTGTAATCGTATTTCAGATTGTTCAGTTTATCGAGGGACAGTTCATATATCCAAGGGTTGTAGGAAGCTCTGTAGGACTTCCGGCACTCTTTACATTAATGGCGGTGTTCTTAGGCGGCAAGTTCTTCGGCCTTCTCGGGATGATATTCTTTATTCCGCTCACATCGGTTATATACCAGCTCCTTAGAGATATGGTAAACAACCGCTTATCGTCAGATAAGGCTGGCAACGACACAACACCAGAAACAGGGAATGCGGATACTTTGAAGGCAGATAGTGGTAGTGCAGAGTAGTTGTAACTCTGATTTTAAATCTTCATAAATAATGTTATAATTGATAAAAATGCGGTGGATTGTTCTGCTGTATGATTAATAACAGGATAATAATTAACCTGCTGTAATATATGTATTATAATATACATTTATTACAGCAGGTTTTTAATAAAATCTGTTTATAATCTTTTAGATATAATCTTTTGCAATATCTTTAAGAATATTGGCAGAGTCTTTTAATTTTGTAAGCTCCTCATCATTCAATTCAATAGGAATTACCTTCTGTACGCCGGTTTCACCGACGACAGCAGGAATACTAAGGACAACATCATTAAGTCCGTATTCGCCTGTCATAAGGCTTGATACTGGAAGAATGGATTTCTCATTACGAACGATTGCCTCGCATATTCTTTTGACAGCCATTGCAATTCCGTAGTATGTGGCATGTTTTCTTTCAATAATTTCATAAGCACTGTTTCTGACATTTTCAAATATCTTCTTCATAGACTGCTCGTGGTTGAAGTGACCACGAAGCTCGCAGAAGTCATTAACCTTAAGACCGCCTATTCTTGCATTGCTCCAGGCAGCAAGCTCGCTGTCGCCGTGTTCACCAATAATAAAAGCGTGAACGCTTCGGCTGTCAACGTCAAGATGTTCACCAAGCAGATATTTGAAACGACCTGTATCAAGTACAGTTCCGGAACCAATTACCCTGTTAGATGGATAACCAGATTCTTTAAGTGCAATAAGTGTAAGAATATCTACAGGGTTAGATACAATAAGAAGAATTCCACCAAAATCACGTTTCTTGATTTCGCCAACAATTGATTTCATAATAGCCGCATTTTTCTTGATAAGGTCAAGTCTTGTTTCATCAGGCTTCTGGTTAGCGCCAGCAGTTATAACAATAATTGCGGCATCAGTAATATCATCATAATTACCAGCATATATCTGCATAGGTCTTGCAAATGATATGCCGTGGCTTATATCCATAGCTTCACCTTCGGCTCTTTTTGTATCTGCATCAATAAGAACCATTTCTGAGAACAGACCACTCTGCATAAGTGCAAATGCAGATGATGAACCAACAAAACCACAGCCAATTACAGCAACTTTTCTACTATTTACTTTCATAATTATACCTCATTTCTTATACAGCCGGATAATATAATGTCCAGTTAAGCTGGAATTATTGAACGGTATTCGTCTGTATATATTGTTATTTCTTTAACAAACATTATAGCACCACTTATAGTGTATGCAAGATTTATATTCAAAACATTTTTTTGTGCAAAATAATCATAAAATTATTATTAAAATTAACATATTCAGAAGATATGTTATTGACTAATTAGTGTAATATTAGTATTGTAATGAAATTGGTGGTAATTATATTTTGATATTCTGAGTTAATGTAAAATAAAGATTTAACATAAATGGGGGATTGCTATGAAGAATATAAAGAAGTTTGTAAAACGTAAAGGACATCACATAGCAGCAGTACTGGTAGTTGTATTGATATTAGTAACAGCCGGGGTATGTGTAAGCATACCTGTTATCAAGGTTACTAATAAAAGAAAGGCGAGCAAAGATGTTTTAGTGAGTAATACAATACAGGTAGCTGACAGCACTTATGGGATTCCTGGTAACAGTGCGGATGCAGATAATTCATATGTTGAATTAGCAGATGGTGACCCACAGTCGGATAATATGTCACAGGAATTAAGTGAGAATGGGATAGAGCTTAATATAACAACATTTTCTAATGATAATATGGCATATTCCAATGGCATTGATGTATCCAAATGGCAGGGAAAGATTGACTGGAATAAAGTCGCAGAAAGCGGAATTGATTACGCGATGATAAGAGTTGGATACCGTACAGATATATATGGAACTATATGCGAAGATGAATATGCGTCATACAATCTTGAGGGAGCACAGAAAGCGGGCATAGATATAGGTGTGTATTTCTTTTCGACAGCGGTTGACGAGGACGAAGCAATAGAGGAAGCATGCTGGGTCATAGATTATATATCAGCCTATGACATAACATACCCTGTTGTATACAATTGTGAAGATTATAATAATCCTTCAAGCAGAATGTATAATCTTAGTAATGAAGAAAGAACTAACAATGCACTTGCATTTATGGATACTGTGGACAGAGAAGGCTACGATGCCATGTTATATGCTGGCAAGGGTCAGATTGTTAATAATAAGGAATGGAATATACAGGATATAGAAGCCAGATATCCGATATGGGTGGCATCTTATAAAGATGGAACATATCCAGCAGTAGAACATCCTTCATACACAGGTGCGTGTGCTATGTGGCAGTATACTAATAATGCCAGAATAGATGGAATATCAGGATATGTTGACGTAAATGTTGCTTATTTTAATTACAATTCAAGCTTTAATTATAATTATGGCACACAGGCATCAGTGTCGGGACAGACACAGCAGAGCCTTAATACAGCTGAATTGGGAATTATCTTTAACAGTGTTAATGAGGAGGTAACTGCTAAAGAGCCGGTTAATCTAAGAAGTATCCCAGAAGTATCAGGTGATATTGTAGATGTGCTTGATAATGGAGATATAGCATTGCGAACAGGAATAGGTGATACCGGCTGGTCAAGGCTTATATATAATGGAAATGTTGTATATGCGGTTACGAGTTATCTTACAACAGATTATTAAATATCTATAATACCAGTGTAGAATTGTATGTGTGCAGTACGGAACAATCCGTAGGTATCATAAGCTGGAGGCTTTTCACCCAAGCATTATATATACAATATTTAAGAACGGAGATTTAATTAATGACAAAAAGAAAAATAACTAACAAAATACAAAGGTTAATATCACTTGCACTTGTTGTAGTTATGGTGTTTGCTTTTGTAGGCTGTGGAACTGCAACAGAAGATGTTAATGTAGATAATTCTGGTTATAATGCCGGTGCAGGTGCTTCAGCTGACAATCCATATACGTTTATAGATGATTATGGAAGAACAGTTACAGTAACTTCTTATAAAAGAACAGCAACACTTATAGGAAGTTTTGCAGATGTATGGATGTCTGCTGGTGGAAGTGTAGTGGCAACAGCTAATGATACATGGACTAATTTTGATTTAGGGCTTTCAAGTGATGTTGTCAATATTGGAAGTATACTAAATCCTAATGTGGAACTTCTTATAGCTTCAAGACCAGATTTTGTTATTGCAAGCTGTAATACAGATTCTAATATAGCACTTATGCAGACACTTGAAAATGCAGGAATAACAGTAGCATATTTTGATGTATCTAATTTTGAGCAGTATCTTAATATGCTTGACAAATGTACTATGATAACAGGCAGGAGAGATCTGTATAAGACTAATGGAACAGATGTTAAAGAGCAGATAGATACTATAAAATCAAGAGTTGATGGCAGCAATCCAAAGATATTATTTATAAGAACTTCGTCAAGCAGTGTCAAGGCAAAGCAGAGCGAAGGCTCAGTAGGCGGTGAGATATTAAAGGATTTGGGCTGTGTTAATATAGCAGACTCAGATACATCACTGCTTGATGATTTAAGCCTTGAGGCAATTGTAGTAGCCGACCCTGATTACATATTTGTTACAACACAGGGCAACGATACAGATGCGGCTATCCGTAATATAGATAAGCTTCTTACATCTAATCCGGCGTGGTCGTCATTAACTGCTGTAAAGCAGGGACGTTACTATGTTCTTGATAAGAAGCTTTATAACTTAAAACCTAATGCGAAGTGGGGTGAAGCCTACAAGCAGTTAGCGGATATATTGTACATTGATAGGTAAAATATTCAGGAGGAATTACTATGGGTTATTTTCCGTTTTTTATTGACATTAAAGGAAAGAAAGGTCTTGTTATCGGAGGAGGCAGAATAGCAGAGCATAAAATAAGCAAGCTTCTTGCATATGAGCCGGAACTTACAGTTGTTGCAAGAAAGGTAAGCGATAGCATAAAGAGCATTGAAGGCATTAATATTATTGAAAGAGAATTTGTTAATTCAGATCTGGACGGATGTTCATTCTGTATAGCTGCTACAGATGATGCAAAATTTAACGCATATGTTGCAGGCGTATGCCGCAAATACCACATTTTTATAAATGCGGTAGACGATAAGGATAATTGTGATTTTCTGTTTCCGTCTGTATACAAAGCAGGAGATTTATCTATAGGAATATCTACCCAGGGAGCAAGTCCTTATGTTGCGGCAGATATTAAGAATAGAATAGCACAGGAGCTTCCTGCGGATATTGAAGATATACTTATGTATCTTGGTTCAATTAGGGATAGTATTAAAGAGAATGTAGATGATGCCTCTATGAGAGCTGATATATTCAAGGAAGCTGCAAGAAAATGTATGGTGCTTGGCAGAGAGCTTGACAAGGACGAATTACAGGATGTTATTAATAAAGTAAGTGAGAGGATTACTGGTAAAGATAATACAAATGCTGAAACAAAGGCAGATGGGAAATATTCTTACAGCAAGGGCAAGGTTGTAATTGCTGGTGCAGGCTGTGGAACTTATGATCTTATAACTGTAAGGGCGTTAAATGCCATAAAGAAGGCACAGGTGCTTGTATATGATGACCTGATTGATAACCGCCTTATGGAATTCTGTGTTGAAAGCTGTGAAAAGATATATGTTGGCAAGAGAAATGGAAGACACAGTATGGCACAGGAAGAAATTAACGAACTCCTTTTAAAGAAAGCCAATGAAGGAAAGCTTGTTGTCAGATTAAAGGGTGGTGACCCATATGTATTCGGACGTGGTGGAGAAGAAATGCTCTATCTTAAGTCAAATGGCATAGAAACAGAAGAAATACCAGGAGTAACATCAGCAATAGCAGTTCCTGCAATGGCAGGCATACCAGTTACACATAGGGATGTAAGCAGAAGCTTTAGTGTTGTCACAGGACATACCAAAGATATGGACTCACTTTATGAAGAAATAAGAAATTCAGCTTCTATGAATGGAACTTGTGTATACCTTATGGGACTTACACATCTTGCACAGATAACTGAGGCACTCGTAAGCGGAGGTAAGCCTAAGAACACTCCAGCGGCAGTTATTACAGGTGGATTTGATGATACATACAGAATAGTCAAAGGTACACTTGCTGATATTGAATTAAAGGTAAGAGAAGCAGGCATAACATCACCGGCAGTCATAGTGACAGGAGAGGCTGTAAACATCAATTTAAAATAATTTTAAAATAAACACATAAACATATTGACTTTATAGGAAATAAGGTTTATTATATCAATAATTTCCAAGGGTTGCCAGACAGCAGCAAAGGTGTCTGGCAATATTTTTTAAGTAATAAACATACTAACACACTATGTATGTATGAATGGTGGGTATATAATAAATTTAAAGCCCATAAGAAAGGAGCAGACCTATGAAATATCTTGAACATAACGGACATTCTAATAAAAAAAGGTATAAATTATGTATGCTTCTTATTATGTGTATTACGATGACATATATAGCGGCAGGCTGTGGCAGTAAGAGAGATGGACTTACAATAACTAATGTTTCTTATGACCCTACAAGAGAGTTCTATGAGGAATATAACAAAGTCTTTGCCGATTACTATATGGCTGAATACGGAAAGCAGATAAAGGTTATACAATCTCACGGAGGTTCAGGAAGTCAGGCACGCTCAGTAGTTGAAGGCTGTAATGCAGATGTTGTTACACTTGCACTTGAACATGATATATCCCTTATAGAGAATACAGGTCTTATTGATGCAGGCTGGAAGGACGAATATGACAAAGACTCAGCTCCGTATACTTCAACGATTGTATTTCTTGTAAGAAAGGGCAATCCGCTTAATATATCAGACTGGGATGATTTAATTAAAGATGGTGTTGAGGTTATAACACCAGATCCTAAGAGCAGTGGTGGAGCGTGCTGGAATTTCCTTGCGGCATTAAGCTATGCAAGAGATAAGAATAACAGTGAAGATAAGCAGAAGGAATTCTTAGGAAAGCTGTATGCTAATGTATCAGTGCTGGATTCCGGAGCAAGGGGCTCAACAACAACATTTGTTGAGAATAAAAAAGGCGATGTGCTTATTGCATGGGAGAATGAGGCACTTACATCATTAGCTTCATACCCTGATGAATATGAGATTGTCACACCATCTGTAAGTATTCTCGCACAGCCAAGTGTGGCAGTTGTAGATGATAATGTTAAAGTCAACAAGACAGAGGAGCTTGCAAGCGAATATTTATCATTCCTGTATTCAAAGCAGGCACAAAGAATAGCCGCAGATTATGGATACAGACCAACAGATGAAGAGGTATTGAATGAATATAGTGGTAAATTCAATCTTACAATAAAGCTTGATACAATAGCTGATTACGGCGGCTGGACTCAGGCATACAAGATATATTTTGATGATGGAGGCTGGTTTGATGAAATCTATAACAACTGATAGAACAATTGATAATAATAAACAGCCAGACTATGATACAGCGTTTGATGAAATAAAGAATAGCAGAAAATTCGGTAAAGATAAAAAAGTACGTGTTATACCGGGATTTCATTTAACACTTGGAATTACAGTTACTATGTTATCACTTATAGTATTAATTCCACTTGCTTCGGTTATGGTATATTCACTTAAGCTTCCACCAGCCGAATTTATAAGGCTGGTTACTAAGCAGAATGTCGTCAATGCTTTTGTTACAAGCATTGGATGTTCATTCATAGCGGCAGTAATCAACTGCGTGTTTGGAACAATAATTGCATGGACGTTTGTTAAATACGATTTTGCTGGAAAAAGAGTGCTTGACGGACTTATAGAACTTCCATTTGCACTTCCAACAGCGGTAGCTGGTATTACATTATCGAAAATGTATTCTGAAACCGGAATACTTGGCAAACCGCTTGCTTCAATAGGTATAAAGGTATCTTACACACATCTTGGACTTATTACAGCACTTGTGTTTGTAGGAATTCCATTTGTTGTAAGAGCGGTAATGCCTGTTCTTGAAAAGATGGATTCTCAATATGAGGAAGCGGCATATATGTTAGGTGCAAGCCCATCAAAGACATTTTTTAAAGTAATCCTTCCAGAAATCAGCCCAGCACTTCTTACAGGCTTCGGACTTGCATTTGCAAGGGGAATAGGAGAATATGGAAGCGTTATATACATATCAGGCAACAGTGCCAAGGAACATACACAGGTTGTATCCTATGTAATAATGCAGAAGCTTAATTATATTGATTATGCTTCGGCGACAGCGATTGCACTTGTTATGCTTATAATATCTTTTCTGATACTTCTTATCATTAATATAATACAGATGAGGCAGGCAAAGCGTACAATGTAGAGAAAATGGAGGTTAAATATGAGCGAGAATGATAAGCTTGAAAAAAGAAAAAGAAGAACAAGAAGCATATGTATTCTTATCACTGTTTTGTTTATAACAGTTATGCTGATTATGCCTCTATTATCAATAATAGCAAGTTCATTAAAAGAGGGCTTTAGTTTTTACATTAAATCAATAACAACTCCATATGTATTGAGTGCGTTGAAGGTAACAATTATTGCTACTGTTGCTGCAGTTGTTATTAATACATTATTTGGAATTATAGCGGCATGGTTACTTACAAGATTTGATTTTAAAGGCAAGCAGGTGCTTGCAACACTTATTGATATACCATTTTCTATATCACCGGTTATTGTAGGTCTTGCGTTTCTTATGACATTTGGACGACTTGGTTTTTTCTATCCTGTTATAAGATGGTTTAATGAGTTTACAGGAAGCAATATAAGAATAGCCTTTGCGATACCGGGAGTTGTGCTTGCTACAATATTTGTTACATTTCCATATGTATCAAGAGAGATAATACCAGTGCTTAACTCACTCGGAAAGGACGAGGAGGAAGCGGCGGCTTTAATGGGTGCTAATGGTTTTACAATATTTTTTAAGATAACTCTTCCTAATATAAAATGGTCGTTGATATACGGAATAATTCTATGTACATCAAGAGCATTAGGAGAGTTCGGTGCGGTTAATGCATTATCAAAGACAAGAGGAGAGACATTCACGCTTCCACTTGAGATAGATGCACTGTATATGTCGGGTACAGATACATCAATAACATCGGCATTTGCAGTATCATCAATATTAGTAATTATAGCGATTATAGTTCTTGTATTAAGGAATATATTTGAACACAGACAAAGTGATTATAAGAAAGGAGGGCAAAAGTAATGTACGTTGAGATGAAGAATATTTTTAAGCAGTATGGAAACTTTCGTGCATCTGATAATGTGAATTTCGGAATAGAAAAGGGAAAGCTTGTTGCATTGCTTGGTCCTTCGGGAAGCGGTAAGACAACAATATTAAGAATGATTGCAGGTCTTGAAACACCAAGCTTTGGAGATATATATATTGATGGAAAGAGAGTTAATGATGTACCAGCTAATCAAAGAGAGATTGGTTTCGTATTTCAGAACTATGCTCTTTTTCGACATATGACAGTTTATGATAATATAGCATTTGGACTTAAGCTTAAGAAAGTTCCAAAAGATGAGATTAAGAAAAGAGTTACAGAGCTTCTTGATATAACAGGGCTTGCAGGTCTTGAGAAAAGGTATCCTAACCAGTTATCAGGTGGACAAAGACAGAGAGTAGCTTTTGCAAGAGCGTTAGCACCTAATCCATCAGTGCTTCTGTTAGATGAACCATTTGCGGCGATTGATGCAAAGGTAAGGACAGAACTTAGAACGTGGCTTCGCAGTATGGTTACCAGGCTTGGAATAACAAGTATATTCGTCACACACGATCAGGACGAAGCTGTTGAAGTGGCTGACGAGATTATAATTACTAACCACGGAAAGATAGAGCAGATGGGAAGTCCGATAGAGATATACAAATCTCCAGCAACACCATTTGTTGTTGAATTCATTGGAAAAGCTTCAGAGGTTAATGATTATTCAAAATTAAAAGGTTTTGATGAGATACAGGGAGCTAAAAGAGCAATAATAAGACCTGAATTTGTGAAGCTTTCTAAGTATGGAAAGCTCCAGCAGTACAACAGTGCTGCTGAGGAAGGTTATGTTGAGGATATTCTTTTCAGAGGCAATCATCTTGATGTAACTGTTAATATTGGAGGAACAATGATAACAGGAGAGTGGTCACTTGAGAAAGAGCCGCTACAGGTTGGGGAAAAGGTTCACGTTCTTATATATAGAATATACGCAGTTGATGATGAAAAGACATATCTTTGCGAGAACAAGGGTATGAGGGATGATGACGTATTCTATATTTAACCAGATTAAAGTTATGTTTCTGCCAGGTTAAATGCTTTGTGTGTATACGCACAGCTTCAGATTAGTATATATCTGATAAAGACCTGTGGACAAGTTTTACAATGAGAAAGGAAAGTTTATGCAGATTAATGGTTTAAACAGATTAACAACAGATGTGCTTATTATAGGTGGTGGAACAGCAGGCTGTTATGCGGCACTTACAATAAGGGAAAAGTCAGATGCTTCAATTATAATTGCAGAAAAGGCGAATATAAAGAGAAGCGGCTGTCTTGCGGCTGGTGTTAATGCGATAAATGCTTACATAGTTGAAGGCAGAAAGCCAGAGGATTATGTTGAATATGCAAAGAAAGATGCTGACGATATTGTGAGGGAAGATTTACTTCTTACAATGTCAGAAAGACTTAACGAAGTAACAGCCAAGATGGAAAAGCTTGGACTTGTAATTCTTAAAGATGAGAATGGCAGATATGTTGCAAGAGGCAACCGTAATATTAAGATTAACGGTGAGAATATTAAGCCAATACTTGCAGATGCAGTAAATAGTCTTGAAAATGTAATTGTAATTAACAGACTTAATATAACTGATTACATAGTAAAGGATAATACAATTCTTGGTGCTGTTGGTTTTAATATTGATACTGGTGAAGCTTATGAGATAAGAGCTAAGAAGGTATTATGTGCGACTGGTGGAGCGGCTGGATTGTACAAGCCTAACAATCCAGGATTTTCAAGACATAAAATGTGGTATCCTCCATTTAATACAGGTGCTGGTTTTGCTATGGGTATTAATGCAGGTGCAGAGATGACAACGTTTGAAATGCGTTTTATAGCTTTAAGATGTAAAGATACAATAGCTCCTACAGGAACAATAGCACAGGGAGTTGGTGCAAAGCAGGTGAATTCTTTAGGTGAGGTATACGAGAACCGGTATGGACTTACAACTTCACAGAGAGTATACGGAACTGTAAGGGAGAACATTGAGGGCAGAGGTCCTTGTTACTTAAGAACAGAAGGAATAAGCAGTGAGCAGGATGAGTCATTAAAGAAAGCATACCTTAATATGGCACCAAGCCAGACACTTAAATGGATAGAGTCTGGAAAGAACCCAAGTGAGCAGAATGTTGAGATAGAAGGAACAGAGCCTTATATTGTAGGCGGACATACGGCGAGTGGTTACTGGGTTGATACTAATAGAAGGACAACAATCAATGGTCTTTATGCGGCAGGAGATGTTGCAGGAGGCTGTCCTCAGAAGTATGTGACAGGTGCTATGGCAGAAGGTGAAATTGCGGCAGAAGATATTGTTAAGGAATTGAATAGATCGGACATCACAGAGAATGCATTTTCACAGAGTACAGCTGATGAATATGCAGACAAGCTTACTGATGAAAGAATAAAAGAATATAACGAATATCTTAGGCGTGAGGATAAAGATACCATTTTCTCGACAGAAGAACTTGAGGAAGCTATGCAGAAGGTTATGGATACATATGCTGGTGGTATAGGAAGTCATTACCAGTTCAATGAAAAGCAGCTTAAGCTTGCCAAAGAAAAGATTGAACAGATAGAAACTCTTTCAGAAAAAGCTAACGCTAAAGATTATCATGAGCTTATGTTTGTATATGAATTAAAGGAAAGACTTACAGTCTGTCAGGTGCTTATAGAACATTTGAAAGCAAGAAAAGAAACAAGATGGCACAGCTTTGCGGAGAACCTTGATTACCCAGAGAAGTCAGATGAATGGCTTAAGTATGTTAATACAAGAAAGGTAGACGGAAGGATAGAAGTGAAATATAGAAATCTTGTGGGAAGAGGTGAGACATATGAGCATAGTAATTAATAAGGAGAAATGTGCTGGCTGCGGACAATGCAGTATCGTCTGTCCGGGAAGTCTTATTAAGATGGGAGAAGATAAGAAAGCATATATGAAGTATCCTAAGGACTGCTGGGGATGTTCATCTTGTATCAAGGAATGTAAGTTTGAAGCTATCGCACTTTATCTTGGAGCAGATATGGGAGGTATGGGAAGTAAGATGAGCGTTATTTCCAAAGGCGACTTCCTTAACTGGAATATAGATAAGACAGACGGAAGCAGGGAAACGATAGTAATTAATAAGAAGGAATCTAATAAATACTAGAAAGGACGGATAAAAGAATGGCAGAGTTATCACATCTTGATCAGCTTGAAGCTGAGGCAATATATATAATAAGAGAGGTGGCGGCTGAGTGTGAAAAGCCGGTTATGCTTTACTCAATAGGAAAGGATAGTTCAGTAATGCTTCATCTTGCAATGAAAGCATTCTATCCGGAGAAGCCACCATTTCCATTTCTTCATGTTAACACAACATGGAAGTTCAAGGAAATGATTAAGTTCAGAGATGAAACAGCTAAGAAGCTTGGCATTGAAATGTTAGAATATATCAATGAAGATGGTGTTAAGAAAGGAATTAATCCTTTTGACTATGGTTCAGTGTATACAGATATTATGAAGACACAGGCATTAAAGCAGGCACTTAATAAATATGGTTTCACAGCAGCTTTTGGTGGTGGACGTAGAGATGAAGAAAAGTCGAGAGCCAAAGAAAGAATATTCTCTTTCCGTAATGAAAACCACGCATGGGATCCTAAGAACCAGAGACCAGAAATGTGGAAGTTATACAATTCACGTATTAACAAGGGTGAAAGCATAAGAGTATTCCCAATCTCTAACTGGACAGAGACTGATATATGGCAGTACATAAAGAGAGAAAATATAGATATCGTACCTCTTTACTTTGCGGATAAAAGACCAGTTGTTGAAAGAGACGGAATGTTAATTATGGTTGATGATGATCGTTTCAAGTTAAGAGAAGGCGAAAAGATTGAATACAAGAATGTAAGATTCAGAACACTTGGCTGCTATCCTCTTACTGGTGGTGTTGAGTCTAATGCAACAACACTTGATGAAATTATTGATGAAACTCTTAGTGCAGTATCTTCTGAGAGAACAACAAGAGTAATTGATAATGAAGCAGCAGGTAGTATGGAAAGAAGAAAGAGAGAGGGGTATTTCTAAGATGATAGGATTATTAAAATTTATTACATGCGGAAGCGTGGATGATGGAAAGTCTACATTAATAGGACATATATTATATGATTCAAAGCTTTTATATGCCGATCAGGAAAAGGCTTTAGAGCTTGACAGTAAAGTAGGAAGCCGAGGTGGTGCTATTGATTACTCGCTTCTTCTTGACGGACTTATGGCAGAACGTGAACAGGGTATCACAATCGATGTTGCTTACAGATATTTTACAACAGATAAGAGAAGCTTTATCGTAGCTGATACACCAGGTCACGAAGAATATACAAGAAATATGGCGGTTGGTGCTTCATTTGCTGACCTTGCAATAATTCTTATTGATGCTAAGCAGGGTGTTCTTGTGCAGACTAAAAGACACGCAAGAATATGTGCCCTTATGGGAATTAAATATTTCGTATTTGCAGTAAATAAGATGGATTTAGTTGGTTACTCAGAAGAAAGATTTAACGAGATAACTAAGCAGATTGATGAATTATCTAAAGAACTTGGACTTGCAAGTGTAAAGATTATCCCTGTATCAGCAACAGAGGGTGACAATATTACAGTTAAATCTGATAATACACCTTGGTATCCAGGCGAAGCACTTCTTACTTACCTTGAAAACGTGGATGTAAGCGAAAAGAAGAAGGAAGAAGGTTTTTATATGCCAGTTCAGAGAGTATGCCGTCCAGACCATACTTTCAGAGGATTTCAGGGGCAGATTGAATCAGGCGTTGTATCAGTTGGTGATGATATAATCACACTTCCTAGTGGTGAGTCAGCTAAGGTTAAGAGTATTCTTGTTGGTGATAAGGATAGTCAGTCAGCACAGGAAGGACAGCCAGTTACAATCCAGCTTGATAAAGAAGTTGACGTATCAAGAGGATGTGTACTTTCAAGCGGAACAACACTTCCAGTAAGCAAGTCACTTACAGCAACAATACTCTGGATGGACGATGCAGAACTTACAGTTGGTAAGGATTACATTGTTAAGATTGGCACTAAGCAGGTTCTTGGTGTATTAAAGAACATTCAGTACAAGATAGACGTCAATACAGGAAATTTCCTTCCAGCTAATGGACTTAGCAAGAATGAGATAGCAGTGTGCGATATTGGACTTCAGGAAGCAGTTGTTATTGATGAATTTGCAAAACATAAGACGCTTGGCGAACTTATTCTTATAGATAGAATAAGCAATATGACATCTGCCTGCGGTGTTGTCACAGATTCGAGTGCATATGATAACAAAGAAGTAAAATGTGCATTTGTAAATGGAAGCCTTAAAGGAAATGCAGATATATTTGAAGAATATTATTATAACCTTGAAAGTGCTACAGTTACAAAGGTAAGCCCATCAGGCAAGACATACAAGGTCGGAGATGTAATTAACGTAAGCGGTGAGACATACAGCTATCCAGATAACTTTGATGTAATCGTTCTTCGTGATAAAGTAGCAGTTACAGTAAGAGATAAGAAGATAGAAGCAATCACAAAGCTAGAAGAATATACATACACAGGAACACCAGTAGTCAACAGCCGTGGCTTTGAAATCAGGCTCAATGGTGAGGATGACTACAACAACCTTATAAATGACTTAAATGCCATCGAAACGGCTAACAAACCACTCAATGATGAATTCTTCAACAAGTGGACAAAATTCGATACTTACAGAAAAATCATCTTCAAGGATGAAGTATGGGAATATGTAATATAATGAGCCGTGCCTGACTTAACAGCAAAGTGATGCTTGTGCTTGCACAAAGCAGCACTTTGAAGCTAAGTCAGATAGGGCGAAGCCCGACAGTTCCAGAAGCCAGAGGCTTCTGGAACTTGCACGGTGTAAGCATCTTCTCCCACCCACCAGCCTATGAACAGTGCGTTAGCACGCCTTCATGGGCACAAATATTAAATACAAACATATATACTAACAATATCCTCTCGTCCAGAGAGAAAAAACTACCATATATGCCCCGGTAAGTCATTATCAGACTATCATTGCAATTATTACAATATTCTCCACCCCACATTATTGCGAACCAACCTAAGATTATGTATAATATTATCTATTATGATATGCATGCAGAAAGTAATTTTGCTACTCACATCATTATATTATTAATGTACGAAAGCAGGCGGATAATTATGGAGTTTGTTATATGTGATGATGATAGATTGTACGCATCCCAGTTTATTGAACAGCTTAAAGTGTTGGAAAGCCAATACGATGAGCTGTTCAATTGCGTTTATTATGACCATTATGAGAACTTTATGGAGAGCCTTAGAAATAAGGAATGTGATAAAGCCGATATATATTTTTTAGACATAGAATTTGGCGAAGTGTATGGTATGGACGTGGCAAAGATTATAACAAGAATGAACAGGAATGCCGGTATTGTGTACATTACGAATTATGAAGAATATGCAATCAAGGCATTTGTGTGCAGACCATTAGGATTTATAAGAAAAAAGCACGATGCAGAGGATATAAAAGTTACAATGGATAAGATAATATCATATATGAATGATAAAAATGTGTTGTATACCTTTAAGAATAACAGGAATACGCTTGTGTTAAATCTTTCGACAGTATTATACATAGAAATGTCCAATCATGATATGAACATATATATGACAGATGACTGCCGGGTTGTAAGGGATAAGATTTCAAGAGTAGAGAAGGAATTGGCGGCTAAAGGCTTCGTTAAGATTAACAGGTCAAGTCTTGTTAATATGGAGCATATTGTAAATATTAAAGATGATGTGGTAATAATTGATAATGGTACAAAGCTGTATATAACTGGCAATAAGCAGGAAATGATTATACGTGACTGGCAGGCGTATATTATGGGATATAGTGAGCAGTAAGAGTAAGTGATAGAAAAAGCTGAAAGAATATGCAGATATATTAAGCGTTACGGGTACATACAGTTTAGCGAATGCTGGATAGAATATACATAGTAAATGATAAAAAAGATTGGAGAAAATATGGATAAAGTTTCGTTTATAGTTGAAACACTTGCAAATATTAATCAGAGCATTTTGCTTATATATTTTTTATGCGGTACATTGAACGTTAATAAAAAGATTAATTCCAAGATTGCAGTAATATCAGGTGTTTCGATAATATTTGCATATCTGGAAATCCAGTATATGGTTGTTCCGTTTGAGGGACTTGGTGTTGGCATATTGTGGGCAATGCTTGTCATATATGCGTGTCTTTTTATGGATGGCAATATATTTCAGAAAATGTATGCTTCAATGTTTATTATAGCAACTATAATATTTGTTACGGTACTTTTGGGCAGTATAATGGGAGCATTGTATAATGTGCATTTTATAGAATTCACAGGAACAGCTTCTATGGAAAAGTGCCTGCTGGTTATTCTTATACAGATAACAATATGGATTGTTGCGGTAATACTTGTAAGAATATTAAGAAGATACAGCTATGGAGTGAATATTAAGGACACGGTAATAATTATGGCGGCTATGATAATGTCAGTTATTATCACCAATGAAGTGCAGATGATGTCAACAGACAGTGATGCTGAGAAAATGATAGTGCGCTCAATTATAATAATGATATGTGTAACAATAATGTTTATCCTGTGTGTGGCATTGTATGAGATTATACAACGCAGTACATACGCTCTTATGGAGCAGACAATAATGGAACAGGCATATAAAAGCAGATTAGAAAATGTCGAGGATATAGAAACGAATGTCGAGCGTATATCAAGAATAAAACACGAACTTAATAAGACACTGATTGCTGCTAATCTTATGCTTAAGGATGGACGTACTGAGGAGGCAAGAGAATTCTTAAGCCAGTTTGATGGAGATCTGGATAAAATAATTGTTGAGAAAATGTATACTAATAATATAATTATCAATGAGTTCCTTACAAAGAAATCTAAAGATTGCAGACAGAAAAACATAGATTTTGTGGCTGTTGTCAATGGAGAGTTAAAGCTCATTAAAAATGTAGATATATTCTGTGTGCTTTCTAATCTGCTTGATAATGCAATTGAGGCTCAGACATTTGTTGATAATAAGAGAGTTGAGGTATTTATAGATGAGAATGAGGATGTATGTTCCTTAAAAATATATAACAGCATATCAGATGATATGGTAAAAGCCTTCAAAGAAGATACTTTATTTAAGACACACAAAAAGGATAAATTAATGCATGGATATGGTCTTAAAAATGTAAATGATGTTGTAAAGAAATATAATGGCAGAATTAATTATTCAATAATAGGTACTTGTGTTCTTTGCTGTAGTGTAATTCTTTACAGGGAAAAATAAATTCACGACATATAAGATATAATTCACGACACGCTTATTGAAATGATGGAAATAAATGTTAATATTAAATCAGCTTTTGTGCTAACTCGAATAAGGGATGAGAGTTGAGGATAGAATGAGAGCTGATTTATCAGCATCAGATATATTAATACTTGTAACGTCAGACGTCAGGTAGGAAAGGAGTTGGAAGATATGAAGAAGAGCAATGTATTATTAAATTGTGTTGCTAAGGCGGCACAGCATTCTGCTAAGAAGGCTGTAAACAGTGCTTCAATATGGAGCTGCTATCAGCCAAAAGAACCACAGACAGCAGCTAAGTTAAAGAAGAACAGATAATACCAATGTATTACTGAGAGGTAAGGGGATAGGGATAATGCTAGGAAGAATAGCAGATAGTATTGCAGTTCTTTTTTTGAAGAAGAACATAATTAATGAAGATGAGCTCCCTGTATACCAATATGGTATGCAGGTGCTTATCTGCAATATAGCAGGAATGTTGACAGTCCTTATTGTTGGCATATTAATATCAAGACTGGTTGAAAGCATAATATTTATTACAATCTATGCTACATTAAGAATATATACAGGAGGGTATCATGCAAGAACTCCATTAGTATGTAATATAGTATTTCTTGGGACATATTTAGTTACAGTTATGCTTGAAGCTTTAAAAGTCAATAATTCGGTTGTATGGATAATGTATTTATTATCCTGCCTTATAATATTAAGATTTTCACCAATAGAGAATGTTAATAAAGAATTAGATGAGAAAGACAAAGAAATATATCGTAATAAAAGTTTGATAATTAGTACATTATTATTGATGATATTATTAGCGGGTGACATTACAGATAGATATAGTAATGGTGCAGTTAATAATATTATGATGAATATGTATAGTGATATAAGCCTTTATATGAAGCTTGTTATAATAAGCATAGCAGTGCTTATGTTATATGCACTTTTTAAAGACAAATAATTAATATAATAATATCTATTATAATTCCCATAGGTTATATGCTTAAAAGAGTACAAACCTATGGGATTTTTGCGTGTATAATAGATATGTGAAATTTAAGCAGAAAATTTAAGCAGAAAAGTAGTATAATGTTGACAATAAATGGATGATGATACAAGATAAATTATCTTGTTAATAATCAGGGGGAAGCATATTAATATGAATATTGCAAATGATTTTAATAATAATATAGATAAGACTGATAGAGGGATAGCGCATTATCATCTTCCCGGTCTGTTTGAATTCTATGAGTTTTATAAAGTATTCCTTCCATTATTTTATGAACATAGAGAGTATTTTTATGACTGGTGTGATATAGGTTCTATATATGGTGCACCAGCGGATTGCATATGGGGCGGCGGGCGTGCCGGCTTTGGAGATAGTGAGGCAGAAAAAGTATTTTCACTTATGGCACAATATGGAATATCGGCAAGACTTACATTCAGCAATTCGCTTATAAGGAAGGAACATCTGGCAGATGTGAAATGTAATAAGTTGTGTGAATTATTAAAGGCGGCTTCGAAATTGCATAGTGATTATAAGGTTACATCTGAATATGCGTCTAAAGATTATTCTATAGATAATTCGATAAGAGATACTGCATTTAAAAATGGAATTATAGTTCACTCAGATATTCTGCTTGACTATTTAAAAAATAAATATCCAGAGTTTTGTTTCGTTTCATCTACAACCAAGGTACTAACAGATTATAATGATTTGCTGAACGAGGTAAACAGAGATGATTTTAGTTATGTTGTGCCAGATTTCAGGTTGAATAAATGCTTTGATAAGCTGGGGACGATGACACAGGAACAGAAAGATAAGATTGAATTTTTATGTAACGAGTGCTGCTGGATTGACTGTTATGACCGTAAAGCCTGTTATGAGACTGTAAGCCGTATGAATCTGGGCGAAAATTGCAACGGGCATATATGTGTGTCGCCTGAGGCAGGCGAGGGATATAGATTTTCCAAGGCAATGCACAACCCGGCATTTATAAGTGTAGATGATATCAGGAATATATATATGCCTATGGGATTTACCAATTTTAAAATAGAGGGCAGAAGCCTTGGAAGTGCACTGGTGCTGGAATTTCTTCTTTATTATATGACTAAGCCGGAATACCAGATAAATGTAAGAGAAGAGATATATCTTGATAATATGCTTGATATATTTTAATACGAATATTGCGAGTATAATTTTAATAATATTTAGGATATTAAAAATATTGAAAATAAATAATAATATACAATATTTATCAAAAAAAGGAGAATAATACTATGAAAAACTCAGCTGTTCAAAGTGCTGTTACACAGAATATTAATATGTTAAATAAGTTACATATGGCTATGATTGAATTATATAAGGGGGATTCCAGGAGAATACAGCATTTCTGTAAAGTTCACAGTTATGCCAGGTTGATTGCCCAGATGGAAAATGTAGATTACAAGACTTTGTTTATTATTGAAACAGCGGCACTGACACACGACATAGGGATTCATACATGTGAAGAAAAATATGGAGAGTGTGGCGGCAGATTGCAGGAAAAGGAAGGACCTGCACTTGCTAAAGAGCTTCTTGAAAGACTTGGATTTGAAACAGACATTTCAGAAAGAGTGCAGTATCTGATTGCACATCATCATACATATAGTAATATTGACGGGATTGATTACCAGATACTTGTTGAGGCTGATTTTCTTGTAAATATGTATGAAGATGGTGTATCAAAAGATGCAGTGTTAAAAGCTTACAATAATATTTTTAAGACAAAATATGGGAAATATATATGTAAGGATATGTTCTTAATTGATTGAAAAAATGTTGATAAAAATATAAGTATGTAAGGTATATGATTATGAGAATCAACACATAATACATATGTATAAGAGATTGCAATGTAAATTAACAATCCTAATTCATAGTGGTGGCAGAATTGATTTCTGATATGCACATCGCAAAATAACCAGATTAAGAAAAGAGGCATATGTATGTTGTTGACTGAAAAAGAAATGTCGGTATTAAAGGATCTTCAGACACAGGAAAAGAATTGTATTGATAAGTACGAGAAGTATGCAGGACTTGCAAAGGACGATGAGTTAAAACAGCTTTTTGAAGAGCTTAAGAAAAAGGAGCAGGAACATTATAAGACGATAGGTCAGATTTTAAATGGTGAAGTGCCATCCTGCGATTGTAATGATACAGCAGGAAAGGACTATCAGCCAAAGGGCAGTTATTCAAAGAGTGAAGAGTCAGAGGATAAAAAGAATGACTGTTTTCTTGCAACAGACAGCATAGGAACAGAAAAGCTTGTATCAGGTGAATATAATTCCAATGTATTTGCGTGTACTTTAACATCTATAAGAAAAGTGCTTGCAGATATAGAGATAGAAGAACAAAATCACGCTGAAATGCTTTATAAGTATAAAATGGCGAATGGTATGCAGTAGATAGTTTGATAACTACATTAAAAAAATAATAATAAAACATTCAGAGAATTAAAAATAATCAAATATATAAAACGCTGTGTTATATCCTTGTGATTTCATAGCGTTTTATTTTGGTATTGCATTGTAATAAATGGCACTTGAAGATGGCGTTGTAATCGGTCTTGAAAATAATGAGCCGGGTGATGTTAAGAATAAAGATAGTTATGTAAAACTGTCATACGCTTTTCCAGCAATATCTTTCGCTCTTCTTGTGGCTATAATTTATAAGATTTAATTAGACAATTATAATTAAGAATATAGACATATATAAACAATACATATATTATATAGATAGAAACTAATATTTATATAAAATTATAGATGGACAAATTTAAAAAGTTGTACAATTATGTCCACATTAAAGAGACATAGAAATAATATAAAGGGATTGTTATGCATAAATACGAAATTAAAGAAAGAACACCAGAATTACTAAAAAGTCTTCTGCTTATCTGGGAAAGGTCAGTAAGGACGACACATCATTTTCTTTCTGATGAGCAGATCAAAATGATTAAAGAATATGTGCCACAGGCTTTAGAGCAAGTGAAACATTTGATTGCTGCCAGTAATGAAGCCGGCGAAGTAACAGCATTTATGGGAGTGGATAATAACAGACTTGAAATGCTGTTTATAGCTCCGGAGGAAAAGGCATAGGCAGACAGATTATGCAATATGGCATCGGTAATTATGGCATACAGGAACTGACTGTAAATGAGCAGAACCCACAGGCGATAGGTTTTTATGAACATATGGGGTTTGTAACATATAAGAGAACTGATCTTGATGAGGAGGGGAATCCTTATCCGTTGCTTTATATGAAGCTTAGTTGATGTTGATAGTCTGACTTTAAAAGTTAAAATATAATTAAGTAAAGGAACTATAAAAATGAATTTTGAAAATATTATTACGGGTATAACGTGTGCATTTTCTAGTGGAGCTGTAATTATATCAGTTTTTAATTTGATTATGACAAAAAGACTTTCGCGAGAACGTGAATATATTGGAAGTGTTACTAATACCAGAGTAAAATGGTCTGATAATTTACAGACAAAAGGAGCTTCTTATTTATCCATAGTTGACTCGATTTTTTTGGAGAAAAGTTGGAAAAATATTAAAAAAAAATATCAAAAGATGTTGGAATATCAGTATGCAATTACTATTACATTATATAATTATGAAGATGATATACAACTCAAGTCTAGTATGAAACAAATTCAAAAGCTTATATATGATTGTATAGTTTCAAAATCTTATAATGAAGATGATATACAAAAAATTAAGCTGTTAAAAGATGATGTTTTTTCTATTTTGAATAAAAAACATGAATTAGAATGGCAAAAACAAAAATATGAAGTTAGGGGACATTTTTTTAAATAATATTATTTATAGAAAGGAGAGGTTGAATAATAGTATTGGCGATTAGAGATAGAATTAAAGAAGTTATAAATAAATATGTAAGCGAAAATGGTACGGATACCATATTGACAGATGATGAAATTCGCACATTGATAGGTATAAAAAAAGGAAGCTGTCAATTTACAGATTATTGTTATAATAATTATAATGAAGGCTTAGATAAAAAAGGCGAATTTGAGTCAGAGGATAGATTGTTTCAAAAAATTAGCACAAATAAATATAAAATTTTAGGCTCATTTTATCCATATACGGGAGAAGCGTTTCAGTTTCCTGGTAAATATAATGAACACGTTGTTGGATACTGGGAAAAGGGAAAGTTTTATAAAATGTCGGAGGCTCATATTAACGACAGAAAAGAGTATTTAAAAAAGGCAGAATATGATGTTGCTGAAATAGAAGACTTAGTTAAACAAAAAGGTCTTGAGGGTGCGGATAGAGTACAGATTGTAAAAGCAAGAGTCAATCAAGGAGCTTTTAGAAAACAACTCATAATAAGATATAAGCATTGTTGTTTGTGTGGTGTATCTAATGAAAACTTATTAATTGCTAGTCATATAAAGTCTTGGGTGGATGCTTTACCTAAAGAAAAAATTGATGTAAATAATGGCTTATTATTATGTCCTAACTATGATAAATTATTTGATAATGGTTATATTTCATTTGATAATGATGGAAAAATATTAATATCTAATGATTTGGAAAAAGATGATAGAATATTTATGAATATAAATGATAATATGTCTATTAATTTATATGAAGAAAGTAAGGGGTATATGGCATTTTTTATAAATTATATATGTCTTTTTGACTATCTTTTTATATCTTCTTAAATGTCCGCAAAGCCTTATTTTATCGGCTCTACGGGCATTTTTCTTTTGTGGTAAACCTCACATATCTAGGTCTATCTTCTTATATTTTCGCTATCAAGCGTGGTTAAAATCGTGGTAAATACTTCTTATGCGATTAGACGCTGAACCTCTGATTTTGCGGTATCTATGGACGCATGAGCATACCAGTTCATTGTGATACTGATATTTGAATGCCCCATGATATACTGTAAATCTTTCGGGTTCATGTTCTTGCTTGCCAGCCTTGTGCAGAATGTATGGCGTAGTGTATGCGGTGTGATATGTGGCAAGGGATTGTCTTTGTGGTGCTTGTTGTATTTCTTTACCATACGGACAAAAAGCATATTGTAATCAATGGCAACTTTGGGCTTGCCTTTATGATTGACAAATAGAAAGTTGCCCCGTCCGTCTATCACAAATGGTTTTGCCTTTGGGCGTTTCTTCATAACCCGTTGAAATGCTTGTATCGTTTCTCTGCTTAATGGCACTTGCCTTGTTCCGCTTTTTGTCTTAGGCGTTTCAATATAATAACCCTGTTCCTTGCTCTTTAGTAACTGGTGGTCGATAACCACAACCTCATGGATAAAATCAACGTCTATGATTGTCAGTCCGCACAGTTCCGAGATACGAAGTCCTGTCTTTAACAGTATCAGCACATCATCATAATACTTGTGATACACATTGTCCGTCTTGATGAATGAGAGTAGGGCTTGTTCCTGTTCCTCTATCAATGCGACTTTCTCTTTGGTATCATTTTCTAGGACTTCACTTAACTTGAAATCAAAAGGGTTTTTCCTTACACAATCGTCTTGTATGGCGATATAGAATGACGCTTTTAACGAGCGTTTATGGTTGTTAATGGTGTTATAGGAAAAGCCTTTGTCTTTCATGCGTAATGCCCATTCCTTAGCGTCAGAGGGTTTTATCGTATCAATGCTCCTAGCACCTAACTTGTCCTCTT
>OGJM01000147.1_pt1 | contig 55208 bp, 76 predicted proteins | sample 1572281 | NCBI WGS metagenome assembly OGJM01 (sample SAMEA2582147, study PRJEB24529) | metagenome | reverse complement strand
ACAAAAAAAGAGAGCTGAGTAAAGCATTTTTTTAATGCTACTCAGCTTTTTTTATAAAATAATTAATAATATTCTAACAATGGTAATAATTGAGTATAACTTTTATTTTCAATAAATACTTCTGATAGATTTTCATTTATAAACTTATCCAATCTCAAAAGAATAAATGTGAGAGCCATTTTTTTTAGAGCCATATCTAGAGCTCTCTTTTCTCTCTCTTCTAACTTTCTATACTTTTCATACTCTTCAAGGAAAATATCAATATATCTCTTTTCTACTTCTAAATCAAATTGGTAGACTCTTATCCAAAAATTAATAACAATGGCTAAATCTATTATAAAAGGAGCTGTTTGAGCTTCATTGAAATCTAAAATTCCTACTATTTTATTATCCTTTACAAAGATATTATCTGGAAAAATATCATTATGAATAACTCCACAAGGAAGAGAGGAAAAATTAAAAATTTTAACTTCTTCATAAAGTATTTTTATTTTTTCTTTTATATCAAAAGGAATATCTATATTTTGAAAATCAATTTTTTTATAATATTTTTCCATATCAATTCGAGATCTTCTAATAAGTTTTTTACCAATAGAAAAACTATGTAATACTCCTAAATATTTTCCAATCTCTTTAAGATAAGCTTCATTAAAACTTTTGATAGGTTCTCCTTCAATAAAATAAAAAAGAGCAATCATCTTATTTTTATATACTATATAATTATTTCCAGAAGTAGTTTGTAAAGGGGTACAACAAGGAACAATATCTTTCAACTCTAAAAGAAATTCTAACTCTTGATTTTCTTCAAAGTATTTTCTACCTCCTTCAAATACTCTTAGTACAAATTTTCCCTCAATACATTCTATATAATAATTTGTATTTAAAATACCTGTCTTTATCATATAAAAGTTTTTAAGAGTGAGATTGTAATTAGATAAGATTTTTTCTATCTCCTCTTTTTGTAATCTAGTATATACTGCCATACTCTCCTCCTAAATTTCTCCTACTATATATTAACATTTTTATAAAAACTATGCTATAATAAAATGGAATTTATTTTATAAGGAGAAGAGAAAAATGAACTATGATTTAATTTTATTTGATATTGATGGGACACTTTTAGATTTTGATATGACAGAAAAAGTTGCTTTAGAAGATACTTGTGCTGAATATGGTTTTCCTTGTACAGAAGAGATGTTAGAAAGATACCACCATATCAATATAGAGTGTTGGAAACAGTTAGAAGAGGGGCTTATAGATAAACAAGAATTAGCTTTTATCAGATTTAATAGATTTTTTACAGAGTTTAATTTAGTAGGAAATCCTATAGAATTTAATACTAAATATAGAGCCAGACTTGGAGAGGGAGCTTATCTTATAAAAAATGCTGTTGAAATATGTGAAAAATTATATGGAAAAGTAGATTTAGCTGTGGCTTCTAATGGGGGAAAAGATATACAATATAATAGACTTAGAAAGGTAGATTTAGAAAAATATTTTAAATATTTTTTTATCTCTGAAGAGATTGGATATAATAAACCAGATATTAATTTTTTCAATTATATCTTTGAAAAAACAAAAATTACTTCTCCAGAAAGAGTCTTAATTATAGGAGATTCTGTCTCTGCTGATATCCAAGGTGGTAACTTAGCTGGAATAAAAACTTGTTGGTATAATCCTAAAGGATTAGAAAGTGATAGTACAAAAAAAGATTTTATAATAACAGATTTATTAGAATTAGAAAAGATAATTTTAGGGGCTGTTGTAATTTAAAAAATTAAAGTTAGTATAAATAATTCAAGAATGACTTTCGTTCAAAGAATAAAGAGTAAGTAGGTTTCCAAAATTCTAAGAGCTTTAGCTCTTTAAGAATTTTGAGACACAGAAAGCAAAGCTTTCAGTGTTGCCTTAATGTAACACAGAAAATAAATTTCTGTGTCTCAATAGTAGTAGTTGTTAAAACTCCTCTACTATTGGAAAACTCGTTTCACTCAAACAGTTGTGTTTTTTAGCGTTCGATTTCACTGACTTGCTCTATTTATTCTCCTCAATCTTCGTCATTCTTGAATGTTATTCTCTCTCCTAATAAATTTCTTAAATTGAAATCGTGATATAAGAGGAGTAAAGGAAAAGGAAAAAAATTTACTGTAATGAGCATTGCGTAAACACTAGCGATTGAAAGTAAACTTTTTTCCTTTTATATTATTAAATATTTTTATTTTTTGATTTCAATTTAAGAATTTGCAATAGCCACTATTTTTTTAGATGATTTTTTCCAAAAAATAGGGAAACCCTAACCTTGGGTAAGTTAGGGTCATATGGGTTGCGTTCACGTCTGTGAACTATGGGTATTAGAAACAAACTGTCATTGTTCTACATTATTATCGTATCATACTATTTTAGAATTGTCAACGGTATATTTAAAATTTTGATAACTTTATACTCCCAAATTGTTTATTCTTTAATCAATAAATTTAATTTAAAGGTTTTTTATGTTTAAATTCTTTATTATAAATATAGTTAGCTACAAACATAGAGGATACTCCTCCTACAAGTTTTGTAATAATTACAGGAAAAACTAAATCTTTATCTATTCCAGCTGTAAATCCTAAATGACTTCCTAAAACAAAAGCTCCACTTACAGAAAAAGCTATATTTAAAAGTTTTCCTCTCTCGTCCATCTCTTTTAATATATTAAACATTGGAATATTATGAGCTAAGCAAGCTATAAGTCCAGCTGTTGATTTTTCATTTATTCTAAACATCTTTCCAATGGCTGTCAATGGTTTTGTAAATACAGTAGTTACAAAATACAGCATAGGAAAAGCACCAGCTAGTGTAATAGCTATACTTCCCACTGTCTTTACTCCCTCCATTATAGGAAGCATACCTTTTATCACAACTACTCCTGTCAGTGTTTCTAATATTTGTAAAGCTAATCCAATAGTAGTCAATATAAACATAAATTTTCCAAAAAGAAAAAATCCTTTAGCTATCTCTTTTGGAAATTTTAATAATGCCCAGCATATTAAAAAAGTAAAAGCTATAATTGGAATAAGATTTAAAAATAGTAATTTTATTTGAAAACCAGCTATAACTCCACCTACAAAGCAACCTAATGGAATGGTTGAGATTCCTGCTAATATTCCTTTAGATATATACTTCTCATCAGCTCTATCCACTATTCCCAAAGCCACAGGAATAGAGAATGAAAGTGTAGTCCCCATAGTAGCACTTAAAAATAATCCAGAAAACATAGCACTATCATGAGTAAGAGCTAACTCTTGTGATAATATATATCCTCCCATATCACTAGCTAATATTGTTCCAGCAAACATAGCTGGGTCAGCACCTATTATTCTATAAAATGGAGAGATAATAGGCTTTAAAAATGAAGATATAACAGGGGAAAAAGATATGATACCTAACATTGCTAAAGCCAATGTTCCCATTGTCATTATTCCATCTTCAAACTTTTTACCATATCCAAAACGGTTATTAAAAATTCTATCAATGGCTCCTATCAACATAAAGAATACCATGATATAAATAATTATATTGTTGATACTCACAAATCTATCCTCCTTAAAAATATTCCTATTTATTATATAATATTTCACAAAAAAATGCTATAATCAAATTATGGAAAACAAACTAAATTACAGTAGGTGGGAATATGGTAAAAAAAATTATTATGTTTCTTAGTATGTTGTTTATAAAAAATCTATATGGGGAATTTAGAGAGGTTATACCTTTAGAAAATGAAAATATAAAAAAGAATATAGTAACTGAAAAATTTGAGATAACTAAAATAAAATCAGAGAATATAAAAGAAAAAAACAGTAAGATGATACCTGAAGCAGAAGAAAAAAATAAGAAAAATGAAAAAATAGATGAAGTAATACATGTAAAAGATAGTGAAAATGTTAAAGAGGTAATAGAAAAAAATAGTGTAACTATTATTACTGAAGAGCAGCTTAAACAGATTATTAATAATGCTAAAAATTCTCCTCTCCCAGATAACAATGTTGAAAAGGAAAGGGAGTTTTTTACACTTTCTCCAACGGATACATCTCAACCAGATTTTTTTATAGATATAAAGAAAACCTTAGATAAATATAGTTTTTCTGATAAAAGTGAGGAGATATATGGAGGACAAATTACATCAAAGGAGATTACCTCTGATAAAATTATAGACAACCTTGAATTTGGAGTCGGGGTAGCCTATAAAAATACAGAGTACTATGATTCTCAATATGAAAATAAAAATTCTGATATATGGAGTCATACTCCTGTATATGCCACTGGAAAATATAAAGTTTCCAGTGATGAAGAGAGCACCAAGTATTTAAAACTAAATCTTGGATATGCAATAGGAGAGTATGAAGGAAATGAAGAGTATATAGAAAGAAGAAATCAAAGTGGAATGTATTATGGTATAGGGGGAGGAGTAGAGTATGATGACATCTCACTTGATTTAATATATCAAGTAAATAAAGATGCTTATGAAAAAAACAACTCTACTCAAGATGACTCCCGTATAACTTTTTCAGTAGATTATAAATTGAATTTTTAGCTGATAGCTTATAGAGATTATTTTCTATAAGCTATTTTTCCATCTATAATAGTATACTCTACATTAGCATCTAATTCTAATGGAGATTTAGACCAGATAACTATATCTGCATCTTTTCCAACATCAATAGAACCGATTCTATCTTCAAGACCAAGTATCTCTGCTGGATAAATAGAGATAGCTTTGAAAGCTTCCCATTTATCTAATCCATCTTTTACAGCAAGTCCAGCACAAAGTGGTAGGTGTTGTAAAGGGATAACAGGGCTATCAGTTGTAATAGCTATTCTTATTCCAGCTTTATTTAAAACTCCAGCTGTTTTAAATGATTTATTAAATAACTCTACCTTTGTTCTATGTCCAAGACTTGGTCCAACTATCATATCAAATTTTTCTTCTGCTAACTCATCTACTATTGCTCTAGCATCAGTAGAGTGGTCAAGAGTCATTCTTACATCAAACTCCTTAGCTATTCTAATAGCTGTGAATATATCATTTGCTTTATGAGCATGAGCTTTTAGTGGAATCTCTTTTTTTAATACTGGGATAAGAGCTTCTAATTTCATATCGAAGTTTGGTTTTTTGCTCTCATCATCTCCAGCTAACTCTATTTTTCTAAGATACTCTTTAGCTTTAAAAAGAGTTTCTCTTAAAAGTCCAGCTGTTCCCATTCTTGTTGTAGGCATTTTTCCCTTTGTTCCATAAAATCTTTTTGGGTTTTCTCCAAAGGCACATTTCATAGCAATAGGCTCTTTTATTATCATCTTATCTATTCTCTTACCAAAAGTTTTTACAGCAGCAAATTGTCCTCCTATTACATTGGCACTTCCTGGTCCTGTTGCCACAGAGGTAATTCCTCCTTGATAAGCCTCTTCAAAAACTCTATCCATAGGATCAAGAGCATCTATGGCTCTTAGATGAGGAGTGATAGGTTCTGATTTTTCATTTACATCATCATTTTCAAAACCAACACTATCTCCCATAAGTCCTAGATGACAATGAGCATCTATAAATCCAGGAGCTACAATTTTTCCTTGAGCATCTATTACTGTATCCTCTTCTCCTGTTTCAATATTTTTTTCTATTCCTTTAATCTTTCCATCTAAGATAGATATATCTCCATATACAAGTTGAGAATTTTTTACATCTAAGATCGTTCCATTTTTAATAATAAGCATAGTTTTTATCCTCCCATTTTGAAATATATAGTCATAATCTAATTATAACAAATCTTTATATTTTTTCAATAGAGAAAAAACTTTAAAAATTTGAAATTTGAGGTATAATATTATATACAAAGAAAAAATATAATTATATATGGAGGAAACAATTATGACAACAAGAGCACTAACTAGAGAAGAACTTCAGGAAATTTTTTTTATGTAAAAAATGGATATTGTAGCAATAATATAGTTATACGTCCTAACAAACAGATTTATCTTATTTTTCTTATTCAACTAAATACTGGCCTGAGAATAGGGGATGTATTAATCCTGAAAAAGAAAAATTTTAATAATAATTTTATACATCTAAAAGAGCAAAAAACAGGAAAAATTCAACATAGAAAAATTAATACAGAAATTATAAATAAAGTGGAAGAGTATTGTGATAAAAAGAAATTGGGACATAATGATAGAATGTTTACAATTAAAGTAAGATGGGTACAAAAGTATATACAGAAAATATCTTTTATCTTAGGAGCTAGTGATATATCTACACATAGCTTTAGAAAGACATATGCCCACATTCAATATTTAGATAGCCAATGTAATATTGAACTAGTAAGGAAACTTCTTAATCACTCTTCTGTTTCTGTTACTCAAAGATATTTAGGTATAACTGACGAAGAGGTAAATGAAGCTTCAGCAAATTTTAAAATTATTTTTTAAAAACTATTTACAAATTCCAATTTTGGTAGTATATATAATAGTAACAATAACAGCAGTACAACAGGAGGGATTGTTATGACAAAAAAAGAGTTTATTGAGTTATATGCTGAAAAAGGAAATTTAACTAAAAAAGAAGCTGAAAAAAATATTAACCTTTTCTTAGAAAGTGTAGAAGAATCTCTAGTTAAAGGAGATGAAGTTACTTTTGTAGGTTGGGGTAAATGGGAAGTAGTAGAGAGAGCAGCTAGAGAAGTTAGAAGTCCTCAAAGCAAAGAAATTATAAAAGTACCTGCTAAGAAAGCTGTAAAATTTAAAGTTGGAAAACTTCTAGCTGATAAAATTAAATAAAAATTTTTGAAAAAACCTGTGTAATACAGGTTTTTCTTTTATTTTTCTATAAATTTGTGATATAATTTTACATATAAAACTAGAGGATAATACTTAACTAATTTATAGAGGTGAAATTTTGAGAATAAATGTAAATAACATTATTGTTTCTTTAGAGAGAAATCAAGATAAAGAGATAATAAAAGAGATAGAGAAAAGAGGAGTAAAGAGAAATAATATCAAAAGTATTATTTGGAGTAAAAGGTCTATTGATAGTAGGAAAAAATCTGATATCAAGCTTATATATAATTTAGAAGTAGAATTAAAAACTCCAGTGGATATTACAACTTTAAAAAATATCTCTCTAGCAAAAGATATAGAAAAAGCAACTAGAGAACCTATCTTATCTATTGATAAAGAGGTAGCTGTAATAGGAGCTGGTCCAGCTGGACTTTTTGCTGCTCTTAGGCTTGCTGAATATGGATTTATACCTATTGTTTTTGAAAGAGGAGAAGAGGTAGATAAAAGAGATATCACAACTGAAAACTTTGTTAAAAACTCTATCCTTAACCCTAACTCAAATATACAATTTGGAGAGGGAGGAGCAGGAACTTACTCTGATGGAAAGCTAAATACAAGAATAAAAAGTGAATATATGGATAAGATTTTTGAAACATTGGTAGAGTGTGGAGCTCCATCAAATATTTTATGGGACTATAAGCCACATGTAGGTACTGATATTTTAAAGATAGTTGTAAAAAATTTAAGAGAGAAGATAAAATCTCTTGGTGGAAAATTTTTCTTTAATCATAGATTAGAAAATATCCATATAAAAAATGGAAAGATATCAGGAATTGATATAATAAATTCCACAGGAGAAAAGGAGTATCATAGCTTTAACTCTGTAATACTTGCCATTGGACACTCAGCTAGAGATACATATAGAATGTTACATAAAAATGGAGTACAGATGGAAAGTAAGCCTTTTGCTATTGGAGCTAGAATAGAACACCCTAGATGCGATATAGATAAAATGCAATATGGAAAATTTGCTGATAATGAGTTATTAGGTTCAGCTACTTATAGTGTAACTTATAATAACAGAGCTGAGGAGAGAGGGGTATTCTCTTTCTGTATGTGTCCAGGAGGAGTTATAGTCAATGCTTCATCAGAGCTTAATACCTCTCTTGTAAATGGTATGAGTTATTCTCAAAGAGATGGAAGATTTTCCAATTCAGCCATTGTAGTAGGAGTAAAGGAAAATGATTTTGGTAGCCATCTATTTGCTGGAATGGAGTTTCAAGAAAAATTGGAGAGAAAAACTTATGAGTTAGGGCAAGGGTATGGGGCTCTATATCAAGGAGTTTTAGATTTTATGAACAATAAAAAAACTACTTATGGGATAGAGAGTAGTTATGAGATGAAAAAGACTTCATATAATCTAAATGATTTTTTCCCAGAAGTAATAGTAGATAATATGAAATCTGCCTTTGAATATTGGAGTAAAAATCCTATGTTTATTTCAAGAAATGCCAACCTTATAGCACCAGAAACTAGGACTTCTGCCCCTGTAAGAATTATAAGAGATATAAAAGGTATGTCTGTCAATGTATATGGACTATATCCAATAGGAGAGGGAGCTGGATATGCTGGTGGAATTACTAGTGCTGGTGTAGATGGAGTAAAAATTGTAGACTTAGCTTTTACAAGAGTAAAAGATTAAAATAAAAATATATGAACATTATAAAAGGGAGGGATTAAAATGAAAAATTTTAATTACAATATTCCAACTAAGGTTCTATTTGGAAGAGGAAAGGTAAATGAAGTTGGAAAAGAAGCCAAGAGATATGGAGATAAAGTACTTCTAGTTTATGGAAAAGGAAGTGTTAAGAAGAGTGGACTTTTTGATGTTGTAGTAGAAAGTTTAAAAAAATCTGGAATTCATATCTATGAGTTGCCTAATATAGATCCGAACCCTAGAATAGACTCTGTATATGCAGGAGCAGAGCTTTGTAGAAAGATGGGAATAAATCTTATTATTGCTATGGGAGGAGGAAGTGTAATAGATTGCTCTAAAGCTATTGCTGCTCAAGCTAATTATTATGGAGATGTGTGGCAAGATTTATATGTAGAACAAAAATTAAATACATTAACATCTGCTTTACCTGTGGCATCTATTCTTACATTAGCTGCTACTGGTAGTGAGATGAATGGAAACTCAGTTATCTCAAATATGCATACTAATCAAAAATTAGCAATAGGACATGATTTATTAAGACCTGTATTCTCTATATTAGACCCTGAATATACTTTTACTGTAAATCAATATCATACTGCTGCTGGAGTAGTAGATATATTGAGTCATCTATTTGAACAATATTTCACTCCAGACCAAGAAGGATATCTACAAAATCGTTTAATGGAAGCTATGATGAAAACTGTTATTGAATATGGGCCAATAGCTTACAATGAATTAGATGATTATGAAGCTAGAGCCAATCTTATGTGGACAAGTTCTCTTGCTCTAAATGGAATGGTAACATATGGAAAAGTATCTACTGATTGGGCTACACATGGAATGGAACATGAGCTAAGTGCTTTTTATGATATAACACATGGAGTGGGATTAGGAATACTTACACCATATTGGATGAAATATGTATTATCAGAAGAGAATGTACATATATTTGTAGAGTATGGTAAAAATGTATGGAACTTAGATGGAGAAAATAATATGGAAATAGCAAATAAAGCTATTAATAAAACAAGAGAGTTTTTCTCTTCATTAGGTATTCCAAGTACCCTTAAAGAAGTGGGAATAGATGAAAGTAAATTAGATAAGATGGCAGAACAAGCTACAATGTTTGGAGCATTGGGAAGTATGAAAAAACTATATAAAGAAGATGTTTTAGCTATATATAAAATGGCTTTATAATATGAAATTACAAATTATCACAAATAATTATTAGTTAAAAAAGGAGCTGATAAAATGAATTACAATGATTATTTTGAAAGAGATGTGTCTAACATAAGCACTGAAGTGAGCAATGCCTTTGTAAGAAAAGTTATGTTAAATATGATAGGAGGATTATTTATTACTACTTTAGTTCCTATCTATGTATTTTTCTTTAATTCAGAGTTAGTTTATACTCTAGCTAGATATTTTAAATTGATAGCTTTAGCTGAGGTTGCTCTTGTATTTTTCTTAAGTTTAGGAATTAATAAGATGTCATCTGTTACTGCTAGATTTTTATTTTATGTTTATGCTTTGATGAATGGAATACTATTTTCTAGTCTAGCCTTTGTATTCCATCCCATATCTATACTATATACTTTAGGAGTTACAACTATAATGTTTGTAGTAATTGGGGTATATGGTTATACTACAAAAGAGGACTTAACAAAGTATAGCAAATTTTTAATGACAGGATTAATTACTATAATTATAATCTCACTTATCAATATCTTCATTAAAGCACCTATGCTTTATTGGGTAGGAACTATACTTGGAGTAGTAATTTTTTCTGGACTAATAGCTTTTGATATCAATAGAATAAAATATATTGCCTACAACATTGCTGGTAGTGATGAAGAGATGGTAGAAAAGATGGGAATAATAGGAGCTTTAAATCTATACCTAGACTTTATCAACCTATTCCTTTATCTATTAAGAATTTTTGGAAAGAAAAGAAACTAGAGGTAGATTATGAAAAAATATCTAGGAATAATTTTTCTTTTATCCTCCTCTCTCCTTTTAGCACAAGAAAATTTTAATAATATGGGAGAGATACATAGTAAAATTTTAAGTAATAGAGGTAAAGAACAATTTAGAAAAAATATAATATTTAAAAAATTTGGTAGAGCTGGTTATAGTAACAGTAATCAATATCTTGAATACATAGGAGAGTTAGAAAATAGTTACGATAGTTCTTCATCTAAATATGATGTAAAAACAAAGGGATTTATGATGGGGACAAATAGTAATCTAATTTCTAATCCAGATACATATGTTGGAGTAAGTGTTGGATATCTTAAATCTAAAATGAATTATAGTGATGAAGAAGCTAGAGTGAGAACTTATGGTATAGATTACTATGTAGGGAAAAATATAGACAATTGGTTAATAATCGGAAAAGCTGGTTATACAGAAAGTAAAAATAGTTATGAAACTTACAGATATCGTACTAAAGATTATTCATTAGGAGCAGAGGGAGGATATATGTATTCTCTTGGAGAGAAAGCTATCATCTATCCTTATATCTCTTTAAATTGGAATCAATATACTATGAAAGCTCACAATAATATAAAAGATAATGATGATAGAGTTGGAAGTGGGGCTTTGGGAGTAACTTATGCTCAAGAGTTTAGAGAGAAATTTTTACTAACTGCTTCTGGAGAATGGAATTACAATTTTTCTAATAGAGAGAGTATCAGACTTAACAGTGGAGAAAAAATAAAAGGATTAGAAGCGGGAAGAGATACAGGGGTATTTAATATAAAACTTGGATATTATCTAGACCCTGATTTCTTAGTAAGTTTAGGATATAGTAGTTTTTGGAATAGAGAATACTACTATGATATGTTTAGCTTGACACTATCTCACAACTTCTAATATTGACAAAGGAATATATATTTGTTATAATAAATTAACAACCCTTGGGAGGCTGCCTATATGGACTAGGTGGCTTTCTTTTTTTATTTTTTGAAAAAAATATGATATAATATAATATATTTGAATATATAGTTTAAAGGAGAAATTTATGAGAAAAAAAATATTAATTGGAAGTATTTTATTAAGTTTTTCATTATTTGGACAGGATATTTACCAAGAGAGTGTAAATAAGCTTGAAATGACAGAACTATCTAATACTTACTCTAAAGAAAAAATAGAACGTTCATTAAAAGGATATAAAAAACTTAAAAAAGAAAAATTAGAAGAACTAGCTTCAAAAGCTGTATTAGTAGATTTACAAGCTATAACAGTTGATGATTTAAATTATTCTAAAAATATAAACTTAAAATTAGAAAATTACATAAGTAATTTTAAAGATATAAGTGAAAATTCTTTAGGAAATATTTCTGATAAAAATATAATAGAAAGAATTAATAGAAAATACTCAACTTTTAAAGTGATAGAAAAAAATTCTTTGATAGATAGTTTAAACATTGCATTAGCTAAAAAACTTACAACAGGATATAATATTAAAATAAAATCTACATATGCTAATTTTAATCCTGAATTATCTTTAAGTTATGGGCATAATGGAATAAAACATGCTAATCAGCTTATTGCTCTTATGAAAAGTGAAGGATTAGATGCTAAAGTTCAGATTGAACCAAAAACTTCTGCATACCTTCATATGCCAGATTGGGGAGAACCAGCAACTCCTAATATTGTAATGGAAGATGGACAAATAGTAATTACACCTTTAGAATATGACTTACAATTTGAATTTAAAGATAAAGCTGATAAAATGAAATTTATACAACTTATTGATAAATATGCTAAAAAAGATGAGGTTGATGAGGAAAATCTTATCTACGATGCTTGGTGGCAACCATTCTTACAAACTGAAAAAATAGATGGATTTGAAAAGTTAATAGTTAATATTGCTAGTGAAGGAGAATATGAAGCATATGTTTTAACTTTACCTGAAAAATCAGATGCTCTAATAAAAGAGTTAGCTAAAAATAAAAATTTAAAATTAAAAACAAAAGAAGTTTATGTAAATCCTTCATTTTATAGATTTATGCTAGGAGAATATAAATAATAATAATAAAAGCCCAGATAAAATCTGGGACTTTTATTTTATAAATTTTTCTACCATAACATAATATTATCTTTAAAAAAAAGACCCCGTAGGGTATGAGGTCAGAATTATCTGTACTTTCTCACTAACCATACAATAATGAGAATAAGTAATACACCTAGAAGAATTACTCCACCATTCTAATAATTAAGGAGTTCAGAGAACGACTATAATTATTAAGACACAGAAGTTTATTTTCTGTGCTACCTCAAACTTATTGTTTGAATTGTTACAGTCATTTCTGTACCTCCTATTAAAATATGGGTTTCTAGGTACTTTAATTATAACAAAATAATATCAAAAAGTCAAATCCCATATACTTATGTCTTCTTCAACATCTTATCAAATTTCTCATAGTTAACCTTAACTCCATCATCTAAATCAAGGTCAATTTTTAATTCAGCAATATGCTTAATCTCATTAGCATAATCTCTTAACTCTTTCAACATTGCATCTAACTCTTTTAAAGATTTTTCAGCTTGTTTCTTTTCTTTAGCAGAAGCACCATCATCAAAAGTTATTCTCTCATAAAAAGCTCTTAAGTTCTCTAGTTTATCTTGATAAGAAAGTAGATATTCAGTTCTCAACTATTTTTTCATATCTATAAATATATTAGAGCAGAGAAACCATTTTTTCAGAAACTACATATTGTTCACGATTTAAAATTAAAAAGTCAATTTTTTTATAATTTATTTCAGACAAAATTTTAGTAAAATAATCATTATCCCCTGTTACTAGACCTTTTCTTCGTTGAGTAATCTCTTCTAACTTTTTATTTTTTTCAAAAGTTTCTCTTATGTAATTTATAATAATTACCTATTTTATTAGTATTTCTACACTTTTTCAATAAAAAATCTACTTCTTCCTGCTCTTAAAGATGATGCTAGATTAAAAGCTATTGAGATAGATTTATTTGAACTATTGGTAGAAAGTTTAAAAAATGATGAAATATTTGAATCTGTTTTCAAAATGGAGGAGAGAAGAGGGCAAAAATTCTTTATGAAAAACTTAAAAAAAGTTTTAATATGGAAGTTATATGCAATTATTTTAAAGAAAAATCAAAGGATAAAAATTTTGTAATTATAACAGGAGTAGGGAAGATTTTCCCACTTGTTAGAACACACGCTCTTCTAAATAATTTACAAGTTATCTTTAATGAGACAAAGGTTCTTCTATTTTTTCCAGGAAAATATACTACTACTACTGATTTAAGAGTTTTTGGATTTAAGGATAATCACTATTACAGAGCTTTCAGGATAGATTAAAAAATAAAGTTTAGATTAGAGAGATAATTTATAATATAAAAAATCCCCAGTAGAATATTACTGAGGATTTTTTATATTATTCTAATCCAATACTTCCTTAATAGTATTACTAATAGTTCTTATTAAAGGTTTTTTAGAAACTAAAGTAATCAAATCTAAAGTTGTTAAATTGTCTAGATGACGTCTTAAAGTTTGAATACTTTTTATTCCTTTTACATATTTTAATAATTCTTTATCAGGTAATGGATTTTCTTTGGCAAAAATATAGTTTTGAATATAGATAAATAATATATTACATTCAATCTCTGAAAGACTATAAGAAGTTTCTATACTATCTATATACTTCTCTGCATAGTTAAGTTTTAATATCTTATCTTTAAGCATCTGTATAATACTTTCTTGTCCATTAACAATGAAATTTAACATTCCTATTACAAAAAATGTTACTTCTCCATAATTTTTTACTTTTGAAGTATTTAAGAAAAGTTCAGCATATTTTTTTCTATCTTCAAATATAGAATAAGAAAGAGATAAACCTGTATAAATATCTACTTTTCTTGCTAAATACATAGAGAAAAGAAATCTTCCAAATCTTCCATTTCCATCATAAAATGGGTGAATATATTCAAAATAATAGTGAACAATAGAAGCTTTTAATAAAGATGGGATATCCTTTCTATTCATAAATTTAATCAAGTCGCTAATATGCTCTATTATAGTATTTTCTGAAGGGTCTCCACTATGCATATTACTAGCTCCATTTGAAACATTTATTCTCCCTTTTCTAAATAAAGTTCCATCTAATTTATTTTCTGGATTTTTTAAAATATCCTCTAAAAATATATCATCATACATTTTTCTTATCTGTTCTGGAGAATCAATGTTTTCAACATTATTTAATATAATCTGAGTATATTTATTAACAATACCAGAGTAACGAGTAGTTTTCTTTTGGTCCATACTCTCATATATCTCTTTTTTTGTTGAATGTACTCCTTCAATTCCATTAGTTTTAGTAATTTCATTTGTCATAATATCATTGATACAAGCAAACTTTGCAGCAGCTGGTAACTCTGAATCTAATTCCATAATCTCCTTACTATTTAAAAATATTTTTTCTTGGAGAAGATTAATTTCGTTTATAGGTAAACAGAATAAAGAATATTGCTCTTTTACTACTCTTTCTCCTCTTAATATAGGATAAATTTTTAATTCAGTATTATAAGTACAACAATTCTCAATTCTTTTTTGATATTCCTCAACTACATTTTCTCCTTTAAAATGTAATTTTTCTAAACTTTCATATTGAGCCATTTTATAAAAACCTCCTATATTATATTTATTGTTATATTATACTATAATTTAAAATATAAAAAAAGTAAATTTTAATATATTTTCTTTCTTTTTTTTATTTGGTTACTCATATTTAAACTTTAACCTTTCCTTCTTCCACTATTCTATAAATTATTTAAAAATATTTTAAAGAATAATTCTAATTTATTTATTTATTTATTAATTTATGATATAATTAGTATAAGATACTAAGAAGAGAAATTAAGGAGAATTATTTAATGGAAAATAGAAAGATAAATAAATTTATTGGGGCACACGTATCTACGTGCGTCTTTATATGTATATTTTTATTTGTTTAATATATTAAAAAAATCCCCTAAATGGGGATTTTTTAATGAATTATTTTCTCTAAAACTTTACACTCTAAACATTCTGCAATCTCAATAGCTGTGTTAGTAAAATCTATCAAACTGATATTTTCTTGATATGGAGCTGGAAAATATTGAATATTCTTATAATCCTGATCAAAAAGTTCTTTTCTATAAACCAAATGATAACAATCTATAAAATATAATAAGAATTGATTTCCTATCCTTTTTCCAATTAGCCTAACACCACTATGTGATGCTATTTGATAAAAATCTTCTGGTTCTTCTTCATCTGTATTCGTTATTTTAAGTAAAGGATATTCTTCTTCATAATCTTTTAATATGCTTAGTATCTTTTTTGATTGAGAAGTTCCAGCCAATATACTGTGGCAATGACTATTATTTAAAGTTGAAAAAGTATTATTTTCGAGCCAAGGAATTGTTTGTCTATAAAGTGTTGTCATAACATCAAGATAATGGTTTTCATCTTTAAAAAAGTTACAAAAAAATTTATTTTTAATACTCATAAATATAAAATATTTTAAGTTAACTTTTATTTTATCGTCTTTCTCTTCTCCTTTTTTTAAAGAAATTGAAGACTTAGGCTGAATAGAATTTATAGCTTTTGGTAATTTAGACATATAATCATATCCTTTTATAAATTACTTTTTAATCTAGGAAGATATTCATTAATTATATCTTCTTTAGAAATAATGTTATTTGAAGCTTCTAATATATCCAATCCTCTTCTTGCTTCTAACCAAGGTCTTTCTTGATGAGTTAAACTTTCTAATTCAAAGCCAGAAAATTTACCATAAACCTCATAAATATCATTTAAAAAATCTATAGTATCAACATTAGTAATATCATCTGCAGTCATTGTTCTTTCATATTCATGATATTTATAATCAGTAAATAAAACTCTAAAAACAGGTCCATGTACCCAAGCTTCTGCGTTTTCATTAAATAAATAATCATTACTTTTTTCTTCAACATCATAAGTTAAAGCAATGTACCAACTATATGCATACCAACATAATTTTTGTAATTTTTTAGGTGAAATATCATTTTCTTTATTAAAAAACCATTTTGCCACCTGAAAAATAGTAAACATATTAAATCCCCCTTTTTCTAATAAAACACAAGATGTTGTGTCTTTATCAAACTTAAACACAATATATTGTGTTATAATAGAACACTTATATATATAAGTATATATAAATTTATTGCTTTTGTCAATATAAAAAATAGCTCTACATTCTTAGTGTAGAGCTAAATATTTAGATAAATTTCAACTTCAAAGTCATCTTTTGGAGTTTTTTTCTTTTTATATACCACTATTTTATTTACTATTATTTTAAGGATTCTATTAGCTTCTTCAATATTAGATAAATCTATTTTAGAAAAATACTCTTGTATCATTTCATTATTAGATTTTTCTACTTCTATTTCTCCAAAGCTCTTCTTTTGTTTTTCTAAACTTATTATTCTTGCTTCTATATCTTTCTTATCTTTTAAGTATTTATCTTTTGGAATCTCATCTTCTATATAAAGTTCATAAATCTTATTTAACCTATTCTTGAATTTATTTATTGAGCTATCTATCTGTTTTATATTTACTTGTCTTTTTTTATCAATCTCAATATCGTTAAAATTCAAATCATTAATTTGTTTTTTCAAAGTATCTATTACAGCTTTCTCAAGTAAATCTCCCTTTATAGTTGCAGAACTACATTCTGGAATATCTTTATAGAAAAATTTATCAGAATATCTTAAATTATTAAGATTACAACCATAATAAAGATTTTTATCATAAGATCCTCCTCTTTTTCTTATATAATTATTTCCACATTCTTTACATTTTAATAACCCACCTAGTAATGTTGGCTTTGTATTAGAAGCTTTTCTATTTAAACTTTTATACATTTCTTGGACCTTTTCCCACTTATCTTCAGGAATAATAGCTTCATGCCAACCTTTTACTATAAAAGCTTCTCTATTATTTTTCTTTCTATTACTTCTAGTTCCATATCTTATATACCCTTTATAAGTAGGATTAGTTAGTATTCTCTTTACTTGTTTACTTCCCCAAGAAAATTGTAATTTATTATTAATTTGATTAAGACTATATCCATTTAAGAAATCTTCATAAATATTTCTTACTATTTCAGCTTTTTCCTCATCAATTTCTAATCTCTTATTTACTAATTTATATCCAATTGGTGGTTTACCATTTACCCATTGTCCTTTACTAGCTTTAAAATATAATCTATCAGTTACCCTTTCAGCTGTATTATCTCTTTCAAATTGAATAAGACCTAATCTTATATTCATAGCAAATTTTCCATCTGGAGTAGTAGTGTTATAGTTAGGTTCTCTGATTGAGATATATTCTATATTATTTTCATTTAAAAGGCTAAAGAATAAAACTAGTTCTTTCATTTTTCTAGCTATACGTGAAGTTTCTAGGACTACTAATATATCAAAATCTCTTCTCCTGATATGCTTCTTTAACTCTAAATATCCTGCTCTATCATCTTTAGTACCACTCTTTACATCTTTGAGTATTTTATATATTTCATATCCATTAGTTTTACAATAACGAATACATTCATCAGTTTGCTCTGTTAAAGATTCATTTTTATCTTGCATTATGGTAGATACTCTATTGTATATAATAACAGTCTTACTCTTTGAATCTCTCATTATCCTCTACCTCTTTTATATTAGATATTAATTTTTTTCTATAATAATCAGCTTCATAATTGTCTTCATTAAAAATGACTTTTATTTTCATAGTTTCCTCCTTAATAATTATAATATTAAAAATTATTTTTTTAAATGATTAATTCTTTGTTTTAAGACTTTTTATATTTTTATTTTCCCATTTTTATTAAATTTGGGAATATTTAAAATAATGCTTCACATTTATTATTTTCTCTATATTTATCAGCTAAAGATTTAAAATTCCTATAAAACTCTGTCTTTGATATACCTAATCTTTCTATTAAAGTTTTATTATCTATTTTATAATTTATTCTACATAGTTCTTGGAGAAGAGAGAGCCTTTTCTCCCTCTTTTTAGTACAAGCTTTATATACTATTCCTGATTTTCTATTTCTCATAGTTAAGCTCCAAGTAATCTTTTAAAGAATCCTCTATGCTTTAAGCTATAGTTCTCAGCTTTTAGTTGTTCATTCTCTCTTTGAAGTTTATTAATTTTCTCTTTGTATATCTCAATAGCTTTATCTATTTTCTTATTACCATCTTTATAAACTCCTATCAAAGCTTCTTTGAATTCTAAATCTTTTTCAAGATTTTCTTTTTCTTTTTGTAACTTCATAATAATTCTGGAAAATGCACTACTATTATTTTCTGCTATTCTTCTGATTTCAATTTCTAATTTAATACTATTTTTCAATTGTGCTATCTTAACTCTATATTTATTAATTTCTCTTTTCTTTGCTTGTTTGCTCATATAACCAACTCCTAATTTTATCGAATAAAGATTTTTTCTTATTTTGAGATATAACATTTTCTTTATCTTTAGATTTAAAATTTATAGAAAAATAAACTTTATATAATCTTCCATTATCATTGAAACTATTGTATGTTATATAATATTCTTCAAATTCAATAGAATTAACCTCTTTTTTCAGTCTATCCAAAATATCATCGTCAACACTTTTTATATCTTTGTCATAGACTGATACACTATAATTTTCTTCTCCTGTTTTTATGTACCATTCTTCCATATGTTCTTTTTTATTTTTTATCTCCTCACAAATACTAGCTATAAAAAACTTTATATCTATTTCTCTATTTTTCAATTCTTCCTCTAAATACTTTTTTCTTTTCTCTTTTAAAGTCATTTATAACCACCCAATCTCTTTGTAAGCTTCTTTGAGTTGCTCTGGTGTAACTCCTCTATCATTCATTTCATTGACTAGAATATTTAATTTCTCAAATTCTACATCTTCAAAATAAATAGTTCCCATTATTTCAACTATTTCATTGCAATCCCAATCTATACGTTTTTCTATATAATCATAATTCAAAAATATATTATCATCATCTTCTTTAAATTCTTTAGGAACTAAATTCTTTTTCAAAAACTCCACCAAGTCAAAAGGTTTTTTGTCCTCTTCTTCAGCAGGTAGTTTAATCTCGTTCCAAAATAAAGTTGGGTGTAAATCAAACAAACTTTCTCTACCATCAAAAGTGTAAGTTATTTCTATTGGTGTATTATCAGGTAGTAAAAAACTAGCTACTAGCAAATTAAAAACTTTACTTTTGTCTATTTTCGTTATTCTTCCCCAACCATGCTTAGAACTCCATACTCTATTACCAACCTCTGCATTTTCAAATTTTGACATTAATATTCCTCCTTAATAACTCTTTCTTTGAATACTTCCCAGTTTTCTTCTCTAATTCTTCTTCTATTTCTTACAGCAAATATCCAAGTATTTGCTACAAAGTGTATTGAGATATTATCATCAAATCTACATCCTCTTTTCTTTTTTATGATATTATTTCTATATTCTTCTAAGTTATCTATATTAAATTTCACTCTATTTCCTCCAATAAAAAAATCCCCAGTAAATTAATACTGAGGATTAATAATTATTCTTCTTCTATTTTTTCTATTTTGGGTATATCAACTTTAACTATTGGAACTTCAACTTCTATTTTAGGTACTTCAACATCAATTTTTGGAATTATGATTTTTTCCATAATTATATCATCTGTAATTGAGTATTCTCTATTCTTAGTTGATATGGTTCTATCCAATTAAAAATATATGGCATAACTGTTAGATAATCTTTGTATTTTAGTTCCACTAGACTATCAATACCAAATCTTGATTGAATATCTTTTACTAATTCTTTCTTTAATCTTAGTTTGAAAGTTCTATTTGATATACCTGTACTTCTCATTCTTCTAAGAACTGTTTCAGTAATCTGTTCTTTTACAACTTCAACTTGACTCCAAGTCATAGGTATTTGATTTAATTCATTCTCTAACTTTTGAATTTTAGTAAGTAACTCTCTATTCTCAATAAACTCTTGATGATAAATTAATTTTTCCATCTCTTCAAATCTATTGATATAAGCAAGTTTAAAATCTTGATACCCTTGAATGTTAAACATATAAAGTATGAAACCATCTTTTGTAAGTAAATATTCTTTATACTCTCTTTTTTGTCCTTGAGTTCTATAAAAGCTAGGAATAATCAGAGAACCCACATTTGGGGTTTCTAAAATTTTTTCTAAATCTCTGATAACGTGGTCATGTCTTTTTTCTAACTCTTTAGCTATTACTCTACTACTCACTACTAAACCATACTTATTGTTCTCTTGAATAGTTATATTCATTACTTAGCACCTCCAACTTTAAAAGCTATCTCAAGTGCTAAGTCATAGCTTTCTACATAGAATGGTTTACTAATTCCTTTTAGAACCACTTTAAATAGTTCATTTTCATCTCTTACAATTCTCATAACTGTATCCTCCTAAAAACATTTGATTTTATGGAGTTAATGCAGTATAATATGATTGCTGAGGTCATATTATATGGCATAACCCTGTTTTGAGATTAACGTCTTGAACGGGGTTTTATTATTTGGCTTTCTTTACTATTATTTGCTCATTTTTTTCATCAAATATAACTATTATTTCTCTTTCTTCTTGAGTTATATTTAATTTATCACACCATACTTTAGGTAAAGCAGTTCTTGGTGTAAAATTACCAGCTCCAGATTTAGTAAAGGTAACCTTCAACCTACGTTCTTCTATTTTTAACACCTCCTCACAACATAACGTTAATCATAAATTAATATTAACATACCAACGTAATGTTGTCAAGTGATTTTTATTATACTCCACCAACTCCATAAATTTGTTTTTAGGTAAATAAAAACCTCAGAGTTATTTTTCTGAGGTTTAATTGCATTATTTAAAATAAATCACTATGAGTTCCTGTTCTTGATAAAGTTAGGATTAATTTATTTTTTTCAATTTTATATATTAATAACCAATCAGGACGAATATGGCACTCCATGTATCCTACATAATTTCCAATTAATTGATGATTTCTATACTTAGCTGGTAACACTTCTTCATTTGCTAATTTTTCAACGACTTCTTGAAGAAGCTTGAGATTATATCCCCTTTTTTTTAAAAGTTTATAATCTTTATCAAAAGCACTAGTAGTTATGATTTCTAACATTAACTTTAATCCTCCTTATCAAGAGCATCAAAAAGTTCTTTGGTATTTTTATAAGTAGGACGTTTTACTTTTCCATTGATAATATCTTCTGTTTCTTGAATAGCTTTTATAGTTTCAACATTATAGTTTTCTATTCTTGCCTCAAATGGTAATCCACCTGTTCTAAGCATAGATTTGACAAACATATTAAAAGCTGTTGACATATTTAAACCTAACTCATTACATAACTCATTAAAGGCTTTTTTATCTTCATCATCTAATCTTACATTGATAACTGATACTCCCATTTTCAAACCTCCTTAATATCTTTTATATATTAATTATACATATAATAGATAATAAAGTCAAGGTTATTATTTTCCTCAGTATTATTTACTTGCCAATGTCCAATAATTTTCTTATACTAATTTAGCTTGTACCTGCGTAATATGTAGATACTTGCTACCAACTCTCTTTTTAATCTCAAGCCTATTTCCCCATTTTTCTATTAAACTTGGAATCATAGCTCTAAATCTTCCTCTAGTATGAAAGTTTTCTCTCATTACTATATATACACAAGGCTCTCCTTCATACTCTCCAATTTCTCTTACTTCTGCTATATATTGAGGTTTAAGTTCATGGTCATATTTAAAACTAGTCTTTTTAATATCATTCAACATATTAATCCTCCTATAAGGAAGAGGGAGAACTCCCTTTTATTCCTCCATCTTTCTATCTATCTCTTTATCTATCCATTCTTGAATAGTTGCTGCATCTGTTTTTGTCATATTATCAAAATCTATCTTTAATTCTTTTTTTACTTCTTTTTTCAAGTCTATCTTGAGTATATCTGAATTTCTAAGAAGTTCTACTCTATCTTCATCAGTTGCTGGAATATCAGTTATAACTTCAATATCCTCTCCTGTGTTATCTGCAAATTGTCCTATTATAGTTCCATCATCTTCTACTTCTTTAACTACTAGTCCATCTGTTTGAAGAGCTTTTTGAACTTCAACAGATAAAGCTCCAAATTTACTAAGATTTAATTTCAAAACTGTTTTTAATGCCATAGCATTAAAGTTCTTACTCCAGTTAGACATTGAATATCCTTTTCTTAAATCATATTGATATGATTGACTGTATTTTTCAGCATGATTTTTAACTTGGCCAACTGTCATAAAAAGAGTGTTTCTAAATCCATTATTAAACTCTATATAAGATGCATAACCTACTGTTTTAGCTTCTAATCTTTTATCTAAGTCTTCTATAAATTTAAGATTTAATTCTCCAGTAAGAATGTTATATCCTTGGATTTCTCCTTCTTTTATCTCTATTGCATTGATATATTTATACTCTCCACTTCTAAGAGCTAACTGTATATACCCTTTATATCCCATTTGAAATTGAGCTAACATTCCTTTATTTTTATCATTGTATGGTACTATATATGCAAATCCTAAATTTTTCTCTATTGGAAGATTTAATACTGCTGAAGCAATAGCAGCTTTTATAATACTTTGAGGTTCTGCCTGTTGTAGTTGAGGTGTACCCTCAACTACTTGTATTATTGCCATCATAAAGTGGCCAGCTCTTTCTCCTAATAAAGATTTAAGTTGTTTTCTTATAGCTTGAGTTGCCAACATACTTTTTAAAGCTGGAACTCCTACATTACTTTGCATATCATCTTTTGGTACTAAATCATTTTTCACTTTTGCCATTAATTATCCTCCTCTAATAGTTCTCTAATAACTCTCTATTTTCTTCTTCTAGTTCATCTATTGTATCTTTTAGTTCTTGTATTTCATTTTCTAAATCAACAGCCATACTACTAAAATCTTCTAGCTCGCTCATAACCTCACTCATGTTATAGTCTTGTGGGTACTTTTTTAATTGTTTTAAAAAGTCATCAATTTTATCGCTTAAATTCATTATGCCACCTCTTTAATTATTTTATTTTCAGGAAGTTCTTTTAGATTAAATCTCTTAGCACCTCTTGAATCTACTTTCCAAGTTGCTAAGTATCTTCCATTAATTAATAAGCTTTCTGTTTCTAGTTCTATCATTTTCTTTTGAATTTTTGCTTTTGTTAAATCTAAGTCAGTATCTATATCTTTAATTTCTTTAGATATTAGCTTTTTAGTATCATTCATTGAGAAATAAGCTTCCATTTCTTTATCTTCTATTTTTATTAATGGGATTTTTTCATACTTATTCTCAAATCCTTGAAACTCTTGCTTTAGGAACTCACATTCAGCTGGACAACCATTTAGTTCAGGTTCTATATTTTCATCAAGACACTTTTGAAATCTCTTAGTAAGTTCATAAGCTAAAGATATTAATTTATCATTTCTTTCTATCTCATAAACTCGAGTAAATCTATTATCTACAAATCCTACTAGGAATCCTTTATTTTTTCCTAATACTGCAAGTTGTTGTTGGACTTGAGCAAAATATTTATTAGGAACTTCCTCTCTTTCCCATTCATATGAAGTAAAACTATTACCTGTCTTTAGTTCCACTGGGAACCATTCTCCATCAATCTTTACCCAACTATCAGGAGTACAACTCCATAATGGATATATTGGATTTCCTACTACTTGATTTCCTTTTCTAGTTGCTTCAACCTTTAGGCCAAATTCTTTTTCAAAGAGTACTGGAAGATGAGCAATTATAAAATCCTCTGCATAGTGCCCAAATTCCATAGCTATTTGAGAGTTAAAGGATATATCACGGCTGTATATTCCTTTTCTCTCTGCCCACATCAAATATGGAGAAGTATATCTATCTGGTTGGTCTATTAGCTTTTGTCTAAAAGCATTATCTACAACTAAGATTGATGTATCTGTTGCTCCTATTCTTCTATGATTTAACCATTCTCCATCACCACTACATTCCCCAGCAAATAATACTTCACTAGTATGTAATGTATTCTCTTCTATAAATTTTTCTAATTCTACTTTTCTCATTTTGCTATATCCACTAAGTCCCATTGATTTAGCTTTTTCTTTAAGTTCTTTAACTGTACTCATAAATACCTCCAAATAGAATTAATGCATGTTTTTGTTTTTCCTTTTAAATTTTGTATTATTGCAGAATCATTAATTTTGTAAAAAATACTAGCTTCTTTTATCGAGTTAAATTGTTTTATCAATGTTCCATCAAGAGAATATTGCCCTACTTTTTTATGGTATTTTAGAACTCTTCTTTTTATACAAGTTCCATGTTTTTGATTTTCACTTAATGTAACCCATTCTAAATTCTCTACTCTATTATCATTCTTTATTTCATTAATATGATTTATAACAGGTTTATTTAAAGGATTAGGAATAAAAGCTTCTGCTACTAATCTATGAACTGCAACATTATATCTTTTTTTATTTTTCCATAAAGCTACTCTTACGTAACCATAATTTACTTTCTCATGGACAAATTTTAATAAAATTCCTTTTTTATTCTTAACATATCCTAAATTGGAAACAAAATAACCATCATATCCTTTTATTTTTTTTCCATTTTTCCATTCTTACACCTTCTTATTTAAGTTTTAGAAGCAACTTCCAAAGTTTTTGGAAGCTACCCTTAAAACTCAAATTACTTATCCATCATTACTCCAATAAGCCACATAAAAGCACTTATTAGAATTATTTCAATTATTCCTATCATCTTTACCCCTTAACAAGCTATTTGTTCCCATTTTTTTGCTATTTCATTCTCTTCTTTATATTCTTTACTATGACTTTCTTTCTCTTCTTCAATCCATCTTGTAATAGTTCTTATTGCTTTATCTAAAACCTCTTCCCAAGTATTAGCTTGGTATCTATCTCCCATTACATATACTGTTGGTTTTCCCTCTTCAACTGTTAAATTAATATCTTCATCAGAATTTTCATTATATTCTCTTGATAAAAATATTAAGTTTGTTATTTTAGATTCCATTCTTCTTCCTCCTCATCTTCCTTATAACTTAAAGCAGTCTTAAATGTATCAAACTCTTTTATAAATATTCCTATTATTCCAGCAAATATTAATAAATTAACTATCATTTTCCCTCCCTAATATTTTCATTGATTTTCTTTTCTACTTCTTCCAATTCTTCTGTATCAACTTCAATCTTTGGTACTTCTACTTTGATTTCAGTAATCTCTACAATTATCTTTGGAATTTTTATCTTTTCCATTATTCCTCCCTTGACAGTTCAAGGGGAAACTTGATATAATTTTTATATGTGGATGTCAAGTTCCCACCAAGAACTTTTCATCTTGAGAGTAGTGTTGCAGCACTACTCTTTTTTTATTTTTCTTACTCTGTTTTTCAGAGTGAATTATTTAAAAATATAAAGATATCGCTTTTTTATGACATCTCTTAAAATTATTATACTCTGTTTTTCAGAGAAAGTCAATAAATTTATTAAAAATTATCGTATTTTTATATAAAATAGAGTATAATACTCTTATAAACAGAGTGAAAGGAGCAATTAAAATGGAAAATTTTGCTTTATTAATAAAAAAATTCAGAGAGGATAGAGGACTTTCACAAAAACAATTAGCAGAAAAAGCTGGAATAGGTTCTGGAACTATTGGAGATATTGAAAGAGGAGATAGAAAAGGAAAAATTTCTACATTAGATAAAATTTCTAAAGCTCTGAATTTAACTAAAGAAGAAAGAGATAGATTAGATAATGCTTTTATGGGAAGAAATATTACTTCTTCTTCAATTGACCCTAGAGTTGAAATCTTAAATAAAAAAGAAAAAAATCAATATGAAAAAACTATGAATGAAGCAGCTCTGTTTTTTAATGATGAAAACATTTCAGAAGAAGATAAACAAAAATTATTATTAGCTATGAATGAAATGTTTTTTATGAGTAAACAAATAAATAAAGAGAAATATGCCAAAAAGTCTGACAAAGATAAAAAGTAGTGATGAGTATGGACATAAGAAGAAGGGTTGTAAATTTAGAAAAAAAATATGGGACTAGAAATCCGTATAAGTTATGCAAAATAATGAAAATAAATATTTTGTATATGGATTTAGGGAATATAAAGGGGATTTATAAAAAAGTAATTACTAATAAATTTATAGTAATTAATGAAAATTTAGATAAGTTTTGTCAAAAAGTTGTATTATCTCATGAACTTGGACATGCTATATTACATCATTCTAAAGAGATACAAGCATTAAAAGATTATGACTTATTTCCACAATTTAGTAACCAGATAGAAGTAGAAGCTAATACATTTGCTGCTGAATTATTGATAGATGATGATTTTGACAATGATGAGTACATAGAAAATCCTAGTATTGATATTAGAATATTAGAGCAATTAAAAGAATTAAAATATAGAAAAAAATAAATTAATAAATTGGGGGATTTAATGAATAAAAAAATTTTGATATTTTTTATATTTAGTACATTTTTATTTTCACATCCTGGAAGGTTAGATTCTAATGGTGGGCATTGGAATAGAAAAACAGGAACTTATCATTATCATAGAGTTAGACCTATTAGTTATTCTACTTCAACTACTATTTCAACATCAACAAAACCTAAAAAAACTATTGTAAAAAAGAAACAAGTATTAATGAAAGAAGATGAAATTTATACTCGCTTACTTTGGCTTGGATTTTCAGGAGAAAATGCAATAAAAAATTTTCAAAAAGCAAATAATTTAACTCCAGATGGAATAGCTGGTCCTAAAACTATAAAATTACTTAAAGATTTAACAAAATATTATTAACTTATAACTAATAATAAAAAACAATAAATTTTATACTACACCAAAAATCTTAGATACCTAAGATGGATGATGTAGTTTTTTTATTTGTAAAAAATTAATAATATAGTTGACTTACTCTGATAATCAGAGTATAATATAAAAAAAGTTTTGGAGGTTAAAATTGAATATTATTAATCAAGAAGAAGATATTTCTTTAAAAATTTCTTCTAAATTAGAATATTTAATGAAAATTAATAAAGTAAAAGCAAAAGACTTATCAGATTTTATTGGTATTACTGAGGTTAATTTTTCAAGAATCAGAAATCGTTTAAAAGAAGGAAAATTTCCAACTTTTACATTCATAGCTGGTGTTTCTAAATATTTTGATACAAATTTTTTTGAAAAATAAACTCTGTAATTCAGAGTAGAACATTGGAAATTTAATAGGTGTGATTGTGAATATAGCTTGATTTTTATCAATACATAAGTTATACTTTTAGTAGTAAAATATGGGAGGGATAATTTATGAAAAAGATAGTTATTGTTAGTTTTCTTTTAGTTACAACTTTATTACAAGCTGGATATTATAGAAAAGGAGAAAAACCAACAGATAGTTCTTCAGATAAACCAGTAGTTGTTGGAGGAGGTTTTTCTTTTAAAGGAGAGAAGGGAGAAGTTGCTTCTGAAAACAAAGCAAAAAAGGTTGAAGCAAGCTCAAATTTTCTTCATCCAATGGATTTTAAAAATACAGATGAGCAAAAACAACAAGTTATAAATTATATTAAAGTTCAAACTAAAAAATCGTTAGAAATGATAGATTCTTATAATAATATATTAGCAAGAGAAATGGAACAACAAGAATTAAATAGCTTTAAAGCTCTTACTCAAGCTAAAGACAGACAAGTAATGAATAATCTAATAAAACAATTAAAAAGTATAAATAGTCTTAATTATATTTTATTGAAAGAAATGTATGACCAAGAAATGATGGCTAGTAATCAAGAACTAACTTGGTAAAAAATTTAGTAGTTATATTTAGAATCACACCTATTAAAAGGGTGTGATTTTTTATTGCCAAATAAAAGGAGGGATATGAAAGAGAAAAAAAGTATTGAATATCAAAAGACCATTGAAAAGCTTGAAATTTCTATTAAAAAGAAAAAAAGAGCAAATAAAATATCATTTACTTTATTCAGCTCTTCTATTTTAGGGATAATTGGAACTTTTGTTATAGTTTCATTAAATTATTTAATCTTAATAGCAAATTAAAATAGAGAGCTATAAAAGCTCTCTACTCCACTACTATAAACTTAACAATATATTTAAGGTTTATCCAAATAGTATTGTTCTCAGTTCTAAATTCTATGAAATCTTCTACTTGAGAAAGGATAGTTCCCTTATAAGTAGGAAACAAAGTTCCATTTTGAACTGTAATAAAAAGTGTTTTATCTTTGAATTTTTCAAATAAAGTCATTATATCAACCTCCATACCTAAAGTATATATTATTGGAGGAATAAAGGCAAGTAGAAAAGAAAGGAGAACTAATGAAGGAAAAGGAAAATGAATTAAAAAAATTTAAAACTTATGAGTTAGTTGAAGAACTTAACAAAAGAGAAGGAGTAGAAAAAATATATATAGAGCCATATCAAGAAATTAAAATTAAAGTAGAAGGTCCTATGATTATTCTAAAAGTAATTGATTAAAGTTTTTTATATCTGTAATTTCCTTTTTTTATATAGGTATCCAAATATCTACCCACAGAACTTGCAGATAATAAGCCATTATAATGTCTTTCAGGAACATTATAGTAAATATAAGTTGAGTTATTAAGAAATTTTACATACAGATTTTTATTTATTTCATCATAACCAACTGAATGTACATTTGAAGAAGAAACTTTATGCATTGTTATCATTATATCACTTACTCCTTTGGCTATTTTTCTACTCCACATAAAGTATATCATAAAAATAGCTCTCTTTGAAATAACTTATATACACTTGACCGCACATGCGGTACTTATGGAGATATTGCCTAATGGTATGGCAGTAGATTGCTAATCTACCGAGTTAATAACTCTTATGGGTTCAAATCCCATTATCTCCTCCATTATGGGAATGTAGCTCAAGGCGAAGAGCATATACTAACACTATAATATGTAGGTTGGAATCCTACCATTCCCTTTTCATAAAACTTTTCCCCTGAATACAGTTGGCAGAGCTGTAAAACTGCCATAAATAAAAAAAGACCCCGTAGGGTATGAGGTCAGAATTATCTGTACTTTCTCACTAACCATACAATAATGAGAATGAGTAATCCACCTAGAAGAATTACTCCACCATCAAGATTGATAGTTAGATTTTGAATTGTTACAGTCATTTCTGCACCTCCTTGATAAATTGTTTGTCTGCCTTGTTCAAGGGCAGAATAAAAGCTCTAATAAAAATATTAGAGCCTCCATTCTGAACTTAAACAAACAACTTATCAAGTACCCATACGGGTTTCTAGGTACTTTAATTATAACAAAATAATATCAAAAAGTCAAAGATAGTTTTTGTTTTATATCTGTTCATCATTTCCAAGCCACTAGGTCATAAGGACTTAGGAAATGGTGGATAGTTACAAAATAAAAATAAATGAGAACCTAGTGGCATAGTTCCTCAAAGGAGGAATTAAAATGGGAAAAAATTTTCATTTTCAAACACCATTTCACTTTTTAAATTTTTGTAATAAATATATTAATTTAGAAGAGGAGGATAAAAAGGTCTTAGAATATTTTATAGATAAAGCTATAAAAGGTGATATGCTTTGTCAAGCAATAATAAATCGTTTTACGGCAATATTAAAATTTGAACAAAATAATACTTTAGATAGAGAAAAAATAATCTCAATATTAAGTGAAGTTTATTATTGTGATGTAAATTTAAGGAAAACAATAAAGAAATATAATCTAAATTTAAATATTTTTGGAGATATAAAAACTATTTTCAAAGAAGAAGATTATAGTGTATCAGAAGAATTCATAAAAGAAATGGAAGATTTAGTTCAAGTTTATGGTTTATATTTCTTATATGATCAAGACAAAAATCTTATTTATATTGGAAAAAGCAGAAATTTAAATGAAAGAATTCCTAGTAGTGTTAAGGAAAGAAAAGCATATTATTTAAAATATAAACTAACAAAAACATTAACAGATACACATATTTTAGAACTTTATTATATAGCAAAATTAAAACCTATTTTAAATAAAGATTCAAAAGAAAGTGATGATACAACATTAACTATAGAATATTCTTTTAAAAAAGAAAGTGATTTTATAAAAATAAGAGGTGATAAATAATGAAATATACAATAAATGGATATTCTCAAGAAAAATTAATTGAATATGATATAGATTTGTCATCCTCTTTAATACTTAGAGTAATAGCTGATATGTACACAAGTAATAGTAAAAAACTTGAATATAAAATGCTTGATGATGATAAATATATGTGGTGTACCTATGGATATTTATTAGAACAAATACCAATTTTAGGAACTGAAAGAACACTTATTAGAAAAATAGATTCCCTTATTGAAAAGAATATTTTAAAAAAGAAAATTTTATCTCAAAGAAATGGTAAACTAGGAAGATATTTATATATTTCTTTAGGAGAAATTTATGACTCATTAATTGAATATACTTCAAATGACAAAAAGTCATCAGAACAAATGACAAATTGTCTAGAGGTAGATGACAAAATATCATTTGACCCAATGACAAATTGTCATGACAAAGATTCATCTATAATAGATTCATCTATAAATAAAACTACTACTAAGTTAGATAATCTAAATAAGATAGACCAAGATTCTAAAGATAGTTCTACTAGTAGCAGTAGTAGTCCAGTTAAAAATAGTTCTAGTAAAGAAAAAGATACAATCTATCAAATTAAGTCAGCTCTACAAAGTCATGGAATAAGTATAGACACTTGTAAAAACATAATGGAGTTAGTAAGAAATGGTAGAGTAGACCTTGATAGGATAAAGTCTGTCCTTATCACAGCTCAACAAAAAGCTTGGGGAGAAGGTGCTATATATAAAGCTCTTAGAGATAACTGGGAAGCTGGAACTAGTGAAACAAAAACTATCTCTGAAAAAGAATTGAGAAAGAAATTAGCTGGTAAAGCTAATATGCTTCTTGATGATTATGAGAAAGGGAGAATTGAGTATGATACTATGATTGAGAATTATATAGAATTTTGCTCAAATCCTATATTCACAGAAGCTTTAAAAATTGAATATTATGACAAAATAAAAAAGGCAGCTGAGAAAACTTTAGCTAAAACTGCATAAAGGAGAATATATGCTTAAATATAATCCAAATATAAATTTGATATTAAATAGTCAAAGTGTTGATGTCAACAAAACGATAGTAATTGAAGAATTATCAGAGTTACAGAAAGAACTTTGCAAGGATTTGAGAGGTTATGAGAGAAGATTGGAAATAAAAGAGGAGATGTGTGATGTTTACATCTGCCTCCAGCTTCTGAAAGAGATTTATAACTTCTCTGATGAGGAGCTTAAGAAAATGTATGAAAGAAAAATGAGAAGAAATATTGAGAGAATAAAGGAGTGATTTTATGGGATTGGATTAGCAATACTTATATTTGTAAGCTTTTACTATGGGATAATACACCCCCAAAATAAAAAATGAGAGGAGAAATTATGGATAATAGAAGAGATATTTTAAAATCTGAAATTACAGAATTTCAGCAAAGATTAGGAATAAAAGTAATTACTACTAGAAATTTAAAGTCTATTGAGGATTGTAGAAAAGCTCTTATTGAAATAACTAAACACTATGCTTCTATTTCTCAAGGTAATCTAGGATTAGATACTGAAGTTGATATTCTAAGAAAAAAAGTTAAAGTATTACAAGAAGAGAAAGCAGAATTAGAAAAAACTAATCAAGCATATTCTAATGATATAAAAATACTTCAAAATACAACTAAAAATTTAAGAGAGGATAGAGAGGACTTAATAGAAAAGAATAATATCCTTTATTCTGTAATAGATAAACTAAATAATAAAAAGTGGTGGCAATTTTGGAAATAAATGATAAAAAAATATTAGATGTTTGTTGTGGAAGTAAAATGTTTTGGTTTAATAAAAATAGGAAAGATACTATTTATATGGATATAAGAGAATATGAAGATACTTTATGTGATGATCGTAAACTAGAAATAAAACCAGATATTATAGCTGATTTTAGACAAATACCATTTAATGATAATTCTTTCAAATTGGTAGTATTTGACCCTCCTCATCTATTAAAAGTCGGAGAGAATAGTTGGTTAAAAAAGAAATATGGTAAACTTGGTCAAAATTGGAAAAATGATATAAAAAAAGGATTTGAAGAGTGTTTTAGAGTATTAGAATCTTCGGGAATATTAATATTTAAATGGAACGAAGAACAAATAAAATTATCAGAAATATTAAAATTAACAACTACTAAACCACTTTTTGGTAATAAAAGAGCTAAAACTCATTGGTTAGTTTTTATGAAAGAGGTCAAGTAAAGATGAAAATATTTTACATAATATCATTTTTTATAATTATGCTAATAGGAATATTAGGAATAATAGGTATTTTTGGAGGTAAGAAATGAAAAATGGAATAATATCTAATAAATGTGTAACTTGTAAGCATTGTCTATATCCAGAGGGGAATGATAAAGCTTATTGTGGTCAACGAGGAGATTATATTGATGAACAATATCCAAGCTGTGAAGGATATCAGGAGGTAGAAACTAGATGAGAGAAACAGATATTCAATCAACTATAATTAGATATTTAGAAATCCTTGAAACTCAAGGAAAACTATTTTTTAATAGAACTAATAATATTCCTCCAGTAAATAAAGATAGTAAAGGTAAAGTAATTGGATTTAGAAAATTACCAACTGGAGCAAAGAAAGGTATTCCTGATATATGGGTAATTATCAATGGAAAAACTATAGGTTTAGAAGTTAAAACACCTACTGGAAAGCAAAGTAAGGAACAAAAAGAGATTCAAGAGAAATTTATAAAAAATGGTGCTGACTACTATGTAGTTAGAAGTTATGAAGAGGTTAAGAACATATTAGATAAATATATATAATAATGAAACTTAGTACATTGGAAACAGAATATTGAAAACCTTTTTAATATGCGATATAATTAATATTATATAAAGCATATGGAGGGAATATGAGTAACACAGATAATTTTTTTGAACAGGCTGAAAATCATTCCAAAATAAAACTTGTAGTTTTAAAAAAATTTTTTAATAGCTGGAAAAATAAAGTGTTTTATAATCATTTCAATACAATTAATAACGAGCTTATTGTAATAGATGGATTTGCTGGACCAGGAGAATATAAAACAGGAGAAAATGGGTCTCCTCTTATTTGTTTAGATAGTTCTTTTGGAGCTCTTCAACAAAGGAAAAATATTAATGATATTAATAATAAAAATATGAAAATTTCTTTATATTTTTGTGAAAAAGATAAGACTAAATATGAGTGCTTATGTAATATAATAAAACAAAGAGGTTTAGTATTATTTAAAGAGAAATCTTCATATCAAAAATATATTAACTCAGGAAAAAATTTAGAAGTGGGGATTTCTAATAAAAATTTTTTTGATTTTTTCGTAGCTTTTACTAAAAAAAGAGAAAAAAACTATAAATATAATCCTTGTTTTGCCTTTATAGATCCTTTTGGTTATAAAGATATAACTTTAGAAAACATTATAAATTTTATGAACTCAGGGAATAAAACAGATATAATATTAAATATGATTTATGAGCATTTTAATAGATTTTTAACTGTAAATAATGAAGAACTTAATAAAACACATAAAAAATTTTTAGGGGCAACTGATGAGGAATTCAAAATTTTACAAAAACAAATTTCTAATATAGATAGTCATGAACGTATGGAAATAATTACAAATTTTTACATGAATAAAATTAAAGAAAATAATTTTTATATCACTAAAATGGAGATAAAAAAAGGAAATAAAATAAAAATGATTTTATTTTATATTACTAAAAATTTAACTGGATTTAATTTATTCAAAGAAATTAAATATAACATTGAAACAGCTTTAGAAGACTCCCAACAACAAATGCATTTATTTGAAGCTAAAAAAACTTCTTTAAGTAATGAACTAGAAAATTTTTTAAAGAAGAACTATTCTCCATGTTTTAAATTTGATAAAGTTTTAAATGACATAAAAAATCATGATATATTTTTCGAAAGAATATATAGACAAGTTATACAAAATATGAGAAAAAATGGTAAAATTGAAACGTATATAAATGGAAAAAAAGATAACAGAGCAATTGAAAATACAGAAATAAGATTTATAGAGAGGAATAGACATGAACAAAACAAAAATAGAATGGACTCAAGTAACATGGAATCCGATAACAGGTTGTTCTAAGGTAAGTGAAGGGTGTAAAAATTGTTATGCTGAAAGAATGAGTAAGAGATTAAAATCAATGAAAAATAAAAGATATATAAATGGATTTGATGTAACTATTCATAAAGATTTATTTGAAGAGCCATTAAAATGGAAATCATCAAAAATAGTTTTTGTAAATTCTATGTCAGATATTTTCCATGAATTAATTCCAGATGAAGTCATTTTAGAACTATTTAAAATAATGAACAAAGCTAAAATACATATCTTTCAAGTTTTAACTAAAAGACCTGAACGTTTAAAAAAACTAGCTAATAAAATCTCTTGGACAGATAATATTTGGATGGGTGTTACTGTAGAAAATCAAAAAAATACTAATAGAATTGATATTTTAAGACAAACAAATGCTCATATAAAATTTATTTCCTTTGAACCACTTTTAGAAGAAATTTCTAATTTAAACTTAGAAAATATTGATTGGGCAATTGTTGGTGGAGAATCTGGTCCAGGAGCCAGAGAAATAAAAAAAGAATGGGTTATGAGTTTAAAAGAACAATGTAGAAATTATAATGTAAAATTTTTCTTTAAACAATGGGGTGGGGTTAATAAAAAGAAAAATGGCAGATTATTAGATGGAAAAGAGTATAATGAAATGCCAAATATTAATATAAAAAATTCTTAGTTTTTACTAGGAATTTTTTAATTTATAAAAGTTTTAGAAAGGAGGGAATACTTAATATGAGTTCTCAAATGAGCTTCAAAGATTTTCTAAATGGTGACTCTGTATTCTCTCATAGGGAAGAGAGCGAACTCTTACAAGCTAAGAAAAAGATTAAAAATGCTATGATGAGCTGTATCTTTAATAGGTACAGCTTGTCTTGTAGAGAAGTCGAAGTTTATAAACTCTTTCATTATAAAGGACTTAATCATAGAGAAATTGCTACATTACTTAATATCAAGAGAACTACCAGTAGAAATTACCTTTATAGAGCTAATAAAAAGATAAGAAAAATAAGTAAGAAAATGGAGGAATTATGATAGATAAACTAACTGATGAAGATAAGATAGAGATTATTTACAACTCTCTCTCCAAGATAGAAGAAATTTCTTTCATAGATAAAAGAGAAAAGATTAACTTCAATCCATATATGCTGTATCTTAATTTTTTAGAAGCTCAAGGAAAAATAAAGATTAAGATGCTTGAGAATTGCAGTAAAAGAGAATGGAAAATTATTATTGAGAAGCTTTAAATCAAGGCTTCTTTTTTATTATATATAAATATTGACAGAAGTTTCTTTTTTGTATAATATTTATTATAGAATATCTTTAAAAGGAGAAAATATGAAAAAGAAATATGTGTATGGGCTAGTTTTAATTTATTTATTTTTACCAATAATAATTGATATATTTTTTATGGATCTATTTGTTACTCATTGGAATAAAGGAGAATGGGCCGGTTTTCTAGGTAGCTACCTTGGTGGTGGTATTGGAGGTATAATAACTCTTGTAGGTGTTTGGTGGCAAATAACTAATGAAAAAAAGACTAAAGAAAAAGAAAATAAATTAGGATTTTTACGGCACATTAGACATATCTTGACTAGAAATTTAAGTGCTGAAGATAATACAGAAATTAATCAAGAAACTAATAATAATTTTGCAAAAAATACATGCCAAATCTTTTCTTATAATTCTTTATCTCTGACAGGAGAAGAACCAACAAAATTATTGTTAGAATTTAATCCTAAGATTATTGATGAAAATCTTAATTATCTATATACACTTTCCTTTGCAGAAAAATTATATGAACTAAATGAAAAAATTATAGAATTTAATAAATTATATGATTTTTTATTTAGAAATCTCTCAGCTAAAAAAGAACTTTTAAGTAATATACAAAAATTTTTGTTAGATAAAAGAGAATATCCTAATAAGAGTATAGTTTTGGATTATATTAATTTTCTTGAAATATTATCAAATTTAATATATAATTTAGCAGTACATCAAGGAAATAATATTAATATTCATATTGATAATTTAAATGATTTTTTAAATACAATTTCAGTTGAGGATGAAAATTCTTTCAATAACCCTCCTGTTAACCTTCTTGTACATTTAAAAAGTTTAATTTTAAAAATTAATAAAAAAGATATTGATTATCAAAATAACGATTATATAAAATTAATAATGAAAATATTTTTAGAGGTAACAAATATTATACAAAGTCATTTACCTTTTGAATCTGAATTAGCAAAAAAATTAATTAATTATAGAATAAAAGAAGATAAATTATATCAGTTAGATATTTTTAAAATTTTTGATGAAATGGAAGAAATTTTAACTGATATAGAAAAAGAAATCAAAGAAATAGGAAATTAAAATTTTTATTTTTTAAAGTCTAGTCTAGTATTCTAGACTTTTTTTATTTTTTGAAAATTTTTTATAAAAAACGTCACTATCAAATCGGTGACGTTTTTCTATTAGTGAGAATAATTTTAAAAAGCTGGAGGTGTAATTAATGAAAGAACAAGTATTAAAAATATTATATTTAGATATTTCTAAAATAAAAGAATATGAAAATAACTCTAAAGAGCATCCAGAATGGCAAGTATTACAAATAGCTAATTCAATTGAAAAGTTTGGATTTAATGATCCGATAGCTATAGATGAAAATAACATCATTATTGAAGGACATGGTAGATATTTAGCAGCTAAGAAATTAGGGTTAAATAAAATTCCTTGTATTCAGTTAAAAGAATTAAAAGAGTCAGAGAGAAAGGCTTATATTATAGCTCATAATAAGTTAACCATAAATACAGGTTTTGACTTAGAAAAATTAAAGGCAGAGTTAGAAATATTAAAGCTTACTAATATAGATTTAGAACTTACTGGATTTGAAATGACAGAACTAGAAGATATTATGAGTGATGAAACTGAATTAAATTTATTACCAGTAGAAGATACTTTAGATGAAGATAATTCTAATAAATTGGAGGGATTAGTTTGTCCTTGTTGTGGCCATAAGGCAAAGAAAAAAGAGTTTTTAGAGTGTGATATAGATGGCTAAAAGATATCAAGACAAATATTATACTCCAGCATCAGTAGTTAAAGCAGTATTAAAAGTAATAGAAAAAGAAATAATGCCATTAGATAAATTTAATAGAATAATAGAACCAAGTGCTGGAGCTGGTGCTTTTATAAAAGAACTCCCTGAATCAACTATAAGTTATGATATTGCTCCTGAATATGAAGGAATAATATGTGCAGATTATCTTAAAGAAAATATTCCTTACTTAGAAAATAGTATTGTTATAGGAAATCCTCCCTTTGGAAGAAGTGGAATGTTGGCCAAAGAATTTATAAAGAAAAGTATGGAACATTCTGATTATGTAGCTTTTATATTACCAGGAGATAACTACAATAGAAAAAGCTCTATTCCTGGAATAAAACTTTTTAAAAGTTATATGCTTCCAGAAGTTAAATATAGTGGAGTTAAATTAAAATGTTGTTTTAATATCTATTGTAAAGGAGATGAAGAAAAAAAGAAAATAAAAGATGTGGATATCTATGAATTTTCAAGAAATAAAAATACTACTAAAAAAGAGGAAGAAGAGTATTTAAAAAAAGATTGTGACTATAGGATTATATCTTATGGAACTATAAGATTAATAGGAAAAAATGAAAAAACAAGAGTACAAGAGTTAAAGATTAATTTTAAAGTTAAAAGAAATTTTAAATATATTTTAGAGAAATATATAAAAGAAAAAGCTAATATAAGTGTTTCAGCAGCAAATATCTCCAAACAAGATATAGTTGATTTAATCTATGATAATTATCCTGAGTTAAGAGGCAATTAAAAGGATGTGATACTAATGAGTAATCCTACTAGGGCTCCCACAAAAGAAGAGGTAAGGGAATACTATGAGCAAAATAATGTTTCTTTAAAAGAGTGTGCTAATCATTTTGGGATATCTGAAAATACTGTTAAAAGTTGGAAGAAAAGAGATAAAGCTAAGGGTGATGATTGGGTGCACCTAATAGATAGTTCGGGTGCACCCAAGGGGGCAGAGGGAAAATCAAAAAAGCAACTTATAAATAAAGCTAAATCAATAGTTATTCAAGGTGGAACTATAAAAGAAGCTTCTAACCAAACAGGACTTAGTGAAAGTACACTTAAAAACTATTCATCTAACGAAAATTGGATAGAGCAACAGGAAAGATTCCTTAAAAATGTATATGGAAGGCTCCAAGAGGAAGAAGGAGAAAAGCATATACAAAGGAGAAAAGAAGCTATTGATTATCTTAACTATATTCAAAAGAAAACTATGGCCAAGTTATCTAATGGGGATTTAGATAAAAAAGATGCTGAAATCTTTAATACAGTAGTTAATATAGTTCAAAAGACAATAGAGGGACAAGCTCAATTATTAGGTATTCCTGAAATGAGATTGAATATTAAGAAAGATACTGATAATAAAGATATTCCTACTAGTAATGATAGAAAAATCACTATTAAGGTGGTGAAGTAATGGAAAATATAGAACTTACATTTGGAGAACACTTTGCAAACTTAATACAAGATGATGATTTTGACATTGCACTTTGGATAGGTGGATATGGTAGTGGTAAATCTTTCACAGGATTTCTTAAAACTGTTCTTACAGGATCTATTGAAAAAAGAAGAATGCTGGTTGTCCGTAAAGTATATGCAACTTTAAAGGATAGTTGTTTTGAGGATTTAAAGGAAGCTATATCTATTTTGAATATGGAAAATGAGTGGAAATATATTAAATCTCCTTATGAATTTGAAAATTTAATAACAGGAACTCAAATTATATTCAAAGGTATGGATGATTGGAGAAAACTAAAATCAGTAAAAAATATAGATTATATCCTTATAGAAGAAGCTGATGAGTTAACTATTGATGATATAAAAGAACTTAGAAAAAGACTTAGAGTAAAAAATATTAGATGTAAATTAATAATGATGTGTAATCCTGTATCTCGTGGAAGTTCTATTTATAAAATGTTTTTTACTGAACAAGGTTATAACATTGATGAAAATGAATTATATGAGAAAAGACTCATTAAATTTACAGATAAGATTATTTTGGAAAATGGAGAAATCTTAAAACAAGTAGTTATGATACATCATTCTACTTATAAGGATAATCCACATCTTCCAGCAAGTTTTATTTATGAGTTAGAAAGTGAAAAAGACCCTAGATTAAAAAGAATAGCTAAAGAAGGTAAATTTGGAGCAGATGGAGATTTAGTTTTATATAATGCTGTCTTTGAAAAACAAGTTTATGAGAAATATATTGAGGGTAGATTAGGGAGAAAAGACCAGCATAGAGGTATTGACTGGGGATACTCAATTTCATATACTTGTGGTTTAAAAATGGCTGTTAATACTAAACTAAATGAACTGTATATTTATTGGGAATACTACAATAAGGGTAAATTAACCAAAGAACTTTTTAAGGAATTGGAACCCTTAAAAGAGGGTGGGAAAACAATATATGCAGATAGTGCTTCAGCACAAACTATTGCAGACTTCTATGATGCTGGATACAACATTGATGGGGCAACTAAAGGTAATGGCTCAGTTGAATATCATGAGCAACTTTTGAGAAGTTTTTCAAGAATAGTAATTGATATTGATAGATGTCCTCACACTAAAGAAGAAGCTGAAGAATGTGTTTATAAAAAAGATAAAAATGGAGATATCCAAGCTGGTAGATACAACATAGATCCTCATAGTTTTGATGCTATGAGCTATGGGCTTGAAGAATATGAATATATCCCATTGAAAGAAAGAATTAGAAAGAAAAAATATATAGGAGTTAATGGAGGTGGAAAAAATTGAAAAGAACATATTAAGTAAAAAAGAGCTAACTACTTCAACAGTTATAAAGTTATTTAATGAAACTTACCCTGAAAATTCTAATTTAAGTGATGAACTTATAAAAAAACTTTTAGAAGATATAGATGTAAGTTCAGCTTTAGACAAAGTTGAAAGAGGAGTAGCTGGAAGAAAACTAACAATACAAACTGATGATATCTCATTAGAAGAACAAGCTAAAGAAATTGAGAAAAGATTTTCAGGTATTAAATTCAATAGAATACTTAATCATATGATAACAGCTAGATATTGGGGATATAGTTGCTTTGAAATAATTTACAATGAAGATTTTTCAATAAATACTCTTATTCCTATACCTTATGATTATATCACATATAAAACTTCTGAAAGAGCTTGGAAAGTAAAAATAGGAGCTAATGAAATACCTCTTAATAGAGAAAAATTTTTACTATGTATTCATAGATGGAATCCAGCTAGACCAACAGGTACTAATATCTTTGAGTCTTGTAAAACTTCTTTTTTAGATAAAGAGATGTATCAAAGACAATTAAGGGGACTTGCTAAAAAATATGGAGATGTCATAATTGTTTTTCCTTATGACGAAAATACAGAGTTTGAGGATATTAAAGAACAAGCTGAACAAGTTGCAAATATGAAAGGACAAGATGTAATAGCAATTCCTGTTAGTAGAAATCAAGGATTAAAGGATAGCTTTGATTTTATAAAATTATCTGATTTGCAACCTGAAATCTATACAGAGTTAGAAAACAGGGAAAAAGAAAAGTTAATTCAAAAAATACTTGGAGGAACTTTAACTATTAATAATGGTGGAGGAACAGGTTCATATTCACTTGGAGAAATTCATCAACAAGGATTAGAAGCTGTTATTCAAGAAGTTTGTAATTTTTGCACAGATAGTTTATATCAATTAATAGAATTAGACTCAATGTTTTTTGGATATAATCCTAATAATTTTTCTTGGAAGCTTGAAAAAGTTTATACAGAAGAAGAAATATCCGAAAAAGATAAAAAGAAAGAAGAAAAACTAAGTTTAAAACTTGATAATATGTTGAAATTATCAAATATTGGCTATAAGCTTTCTAAAGCCTATTTAGCAGAGTATTTAGGTATAGATGAAGTTTCACTCGAAGAAAGTTCTACACCTACTATAATCAATGGAATACAAGGCGAGTTCTCAAAAAATAAGTTAGATGAATTACTAGAAAGAGTAAAAGAACAAGATAGTAATTTATTACAAGAGATTGAAGATAGCTTTGGAGATTTTTTCAAAGATATTTCAATACAGTTAAAAGAAAAATTAAAGGCCATAAAAACATTAGAAGATTTAGAAAATATAGTTTTAGATATGACTTCTTTAAAAGATAAAATGCTTATCAGTTTTTTAAAGGGTTATTTAGATGATTTAGTTATTAGTGGTAGTGTCTTATTACCACAGGAAAATATCAATCCTTTTAAATTAAAGCATGAAGAAGCTATACAATATTTTTTAAATAAATCTCCTATACTCTTTGACAAATTGGAAGAGGTTTCAGCTAAAGTACAAGAAAGTTATTTTTATATAAAGAAAAGTACAAGCTTAGAAGTAACCAAAGCTTTATACAATAACTTACTTTCAACTTTAAATGAAGGAAAGACTTTTAAAGATTGGTTAAAGATGTCAGAAGATGTTTTAAATAAATCAGGATTTGGAAATAATCCTTGGTACTTGGAATTAGTTTATAGAAATAATTTAATGACTACTTATAATGCTGGTACTTTCTATAATCAAGAACTTAATAAAAAGAATAAACCTTATGGAATGTATGATGCTGTTGGAGATAATAGAACAACAGATTTATGTAAATCTTTAGATGGACTTGTATATCCTTTGGACCATAGTTTTTGGAAGAACTTTTTGCCACCTAATCATCACGGTTGTAGAAGTAGGAGAATTGCTTTAAGTAAAGAGGATGTAAAAGAATATGGATTAACTATTCATAAAACAATGGGAAAATCCATTTTAGACTTAAAAAATGAGCTTGGAGAATTCAAAGGAAATCAAGTCAATGCATTAGCTACTTCTTTACAGAAAAAAGATGAGAAAGTAAAAGAGTTGAAAAAGGAAGTAAACTCTGCTTTAAAACAACTTTCTCTAATGGAGTGATGAGTTATGTTCAATGTAACAAATAATGGAAAAGTAGTTCTAAAAGGATTAGAAAAACTAAGTATAAACTCTGAAAAAACTCTTCCTTTGATGAGATATATAGCTGGAGATATGCAGACTAAAGTTGATTTTAGATTTAGACTTAGTAAAAATCCAAATGGAGAAGCATGGGCTCCACTCTCTCTTATAACTATATCAAGAAGAAGAAAGGGAAGTAATAAACCTTTAGTTGATACTGGAGAGTTACGAGCTAGTATTACTTCAAGAGTAACTCCTACTATTGCAGTAGTAGGAACTAATAAAGAATATGCAGCATATCAAAACTTTGCTGTAAAAAAAGGAGAATTGGGAACTACAGAAGTAACTGAAACTGTTAGAGAGCATACTAGAAGGAGAAGAGGTAGAACTGAAAGAGTAAGACAACATACTCGTAAAAGAGAAGTATCTTCTCCTTGGGGAGATAAACCAGCTAGGGAGTTTATAGGATTTAGTAATAATCAAAAGATAGCATATGCAGCTATAATTAGAAAATATCTAAAAACAGGTAAGTTATAAGGAGATGATAGTATGGTAACACCAGTAGGATTTTTATTTATAGGAGTAGCCATAGGAGTAACAGGAGGTTTAGTTTGGGGAGTAGTTAGAGAAAGAAAGGGGAAAAATAAGAAATATACCTTTTGGGGACCTAAATTAGTTAAAAAGGAGGAAGAAGAAAATGCCAAAAATATTTAAAGCTGGAAACTATGGAGCAAAGGGAAACTATACAGTAGAAAACCTTAAAAGCTGGATAGGTAAAGAGTTCTCAATAACAGCTGGACATATAGGAGATTGGCAAAAGAATGGCTATCCTATAACAGCTATTCCAGTCGCTGGTACTTGTAAAGTAACTGATGTAGATGAGAACGGATATTTAATAGGAGAGTTCAATTATAACTCTTTTGGAGAAAGTATTAAGAAACAATATCCTAATCTTTCAATAGGAATAGGAAGTGATGGTAATCCTAACCATTTAGCAATATTAGGATATGCACCACCTCATTTAAAAGATTTAGATAAGTCTTTTAGTGAGTTCTCTCAAGACTTAACTTCAATAGAAGAAACTCAAATAATAGAGTTTGCAGAAGATGACCAAACTAAGATTGATGAATTTACAAGCTATATTAAAGGTGTTGATGCATCAAAAATAAAGTTAGGAAATTTATTTGATGTTTTATGGGAAAAAGATAGTGAAAAAACAGCAGTAGATAAACTAAGAGGTGCTGGATATACAGTAGAAAAAACAACTGAGTTTAATACTGATACTTTAAAAAATATAGCTTCTATTCTTAATTTTGATTTAGTAGAAAAGAAAAAAGAAAATCTAACTCAAGATGAAATATATGAGAAAGTTAGAGCAGAGTTTACTAGAGATAATGAGAAAAAAGAAGTTAAGGAAAAATTTATTAAAATGTTCCCACCAGTAATGCATTCGTTTATTGAATTTGGAATAGATAAAGCTTTTGATGAGAAAGAATACTCAAATATGATTGAGTTCTCTGAGGGAAAAAAGGGAACTATAGCCAATATGTTAAAAGAGTTCTCTAAGGAAGATGGACCTTTTGCACACTTATTCAAAAATATATCTAGTGGAATAGAATTTTCAGAAGATAAAGACCCAGTACAAGAAGCTAAAGAGTTAGCTGAATCATTTTAAGGAGGTATAAAGAATGGCAACTTTTGAAAGAAAAACAGAAAATTTAAAAGACAAAGCAGTTATCAGATTACAACCTGATATGCAAGTAACAATGGGAGCAGGGGCAGTGAAGCATTTACAACCTATAGCTCAAGACAAAACAGATGGTAAATTCTATGCTTATGTGAAAGATGACCCTAACAAAGGAGTTATAGCAGGACTATATATGGGAGCAGATACTACAGCAGAGGCTGATGATGTTGGTTATATCTCTACTTATGTAGTTGTTGGTAAAGAAGATATTCAAGGAATAGAATGGGAATCTGATTTTACAGCTATACATCAATTAAAAGTAGCTGGAGTTATTTTAACAACTAAAATTGAAGGAACAGAGGAGGCTTAATAAATGAATAAAAGAATGATTTACTTAATATCTCTAATAGCTGAGATGTCACAAAAATTAAATATTCCAAAAAGATACTCAAAAAAATTCATAAACTCTGGAAACGAATACTTATCTCCAACAGAAAAAATAAGAATAGAAGATTTAACAGATCACTTTGTAACAGCTGGAATTGTAGGAAGAACAGAAGTTTTACCTATTCTTGGTAAAGATGGATATAGAGTTATTGAGTTTGAACCTGATATTATTGGAGGACAATTTCCTTATTCAGCTAGTGATTTAATCCAAATAAAAGCTGGTGTTCCTATGTACACAAAAACAGGAGCCGAAATTCCTACAATTAAACAAATGGAAGCTAAATATTCAAGACTAATTGCTGCTGCTATTGATAATAGATTTGAAAAACAATGTGCTGAAGTTTATTTAAAGGGTACTTATACTGACAAAAATAAGAAAGCTCATGAAGTAGGAGTTAAAGCAGATAAACCTCTTTCTTGGACTAATGGAACAACTGTTTTTGTTGATGAAGTTTTAAAACTTGCTTTAGCTTATCAAACTAAACATGGAATGTGGCCTGAAATCGAAGTAGGAGAAAACATATTTAATGCTATAAAAAATGAAGCTAATGATACTAGACAAAATATAAATAAAGTTGAATTTAGAGTTGATGGAAGTGAGCCATACTTAATGATTGGAACTCAAAAAGTAGAACTTCTAGTAAATGCTAAAGGAACTGATGATAAAGAGATAGATACTAAAAATCTAATTATTTTATCTAATGTTAATAACTTAGCAGTTGGATATGGTTGTCTTACTTATGGAGATGTAGCAAAGAATGAATCAGTTTTAGTTAGATCCAAAGTAATAGCTGGAGATACTAAAGTAGAGGAAACTACTGGTAGTAAAGGACTATGGGGTAAATCAGCTCCAATGCCTCTTGTATTATCAACAACTAAATTTGAGAGATATAAGGTTACTATATCTTAATATTGAAGAGGGAAGTTCCCTCTTCTCCTTGAGAAAGGAGGGATAATGGCTTTTAAATATCTAAATGATAAATTTATGCCTGTTCCAGTAAAAAATATCTTATTAGCTTATTCTCAATACTCTGAAGATGAGTTTAATAAAGTTGCTGAAGAGTTTGAAAGAGAAGCTATAGGAGTTATTGATTCATCAGTTAACCTAACCAAGACACTTGAGCTAACAAATGGACAAGACTTGGTTACAGGATTATGTAAGAGCTATGTAACAGCTAAATTACATGAAATGATAGCTCATCCAGATTATATAGACTTAGCAGCAGACCTTATGGTTAACTTTAGAGATAATCTCAAAAGAATAAGAGAAGCTCAATTATCAGAGGGGGAAAGTACCTCTGACAAACCTAAAATAAGAAAATTATATATATTCAGAGGAAAAGATGGTTAAGATATTCGAATTAGGTCCTTGTCAAGTATATTTCAATGATAAATATATAGGCCACACATTAAAAACTGATAGTACATCTTTAAAATTACAAGCTATTACACAAGAGATAAAAACTGATGAAAGCTCAGAGATAAAAGAGATATTGGAATTAGGTAGAAATATTACTTTTGAAACAACAGTATTATTAGATGAAAACTCTATTAATACTTTTGGTATAACTCCTGATGTAAAAACACTAGTAAAAAAAGGAGTTATAGAGATAGTAACTATGAGTAATTCTGTAAGAATAAAGTTATTGAGTGCTGTTATAACTCTTGAAATTAATTTTAATTTCAAAACCGAAGGTACTCATAGTGTAAAGATTAAAGCTAAAGCTTTAAGAAATGAAGACAACAAAGATATAGAAATAATTACTTAAAGGGAGGTAGCAATGAAAGAATATCCATTAGGACCTTGTAAGATTGAATATACTCTTGAAGGAGAAGAGAGCCCAGTTGTATTAGGACTTACACTGAAAGAAGAGGAAGTTTTATTTAGTGCTGGGTTTGAAATATACTCTGTAGAAGTAGACCAAATGCAAGGACCATATATAGCAAATGTAATTCCAGGAGAAGTTACACTTACATGTACTATTCCTTTAGATTTAAGTGTATTACCTAAATTATCAAACACTTATATTGAAGGAACTACTGGAGTAGGATTTACAACAGTAGGAAAACCACTTAAATTTGGAAAGTTAAAAGTACATCCATTATCAGCAGGAGATTCAACAGACTTTGATATTACAGGACCTAGAGTATCTTGTCTAGTTAATACTCAAATTAACTTTAAAACAGAAGATACACCTAAAGTAGCTTTAACATTTAACTTCTCAACAGATATAGCTGAAGAAAGTCCAACAAAAGGATTAGTATATACTTGGGGAAATTACACAGCAAAAGTTTAAGATTTTTTAGTGCCTCTATCTTAATTGATAGAGGTATTATAAAGAACTTAAGAGAGGAGGGAATATATGGGGATATTTATAAGAGATATAAAAGATTTAACTCCAAGAAATAAAACTATTTCTTTAGGAATAAGATTTATAACTATTAGAGAACCTACTGTTAAAGATTGGTTATATCTAAACAGTATAGATTTTGAAAAAATGGAGATAAGAGAAATATGTAATGTTTATATAAAAACATTATCTGATGACATAGTTGAAGTTGAAAAACTTACAACTATAGAATTAGTAACTGTACTTCAAGAATGCTTTAAGATGATGTCAAGAAATGAAAATACTGGAGAAAAGGAAAGTAAAGAAAGCTCAGATGATATCTATATAAATATGTCATATAGAATAGCAAAGTTTTGTAAAAATACTTCAACATCACTAAATGAAGCTATGAATACTAATTTCTTTATATTCAATTCAATACTAGAAGGAATAAAAGCTTTAGAAGCAGAAGAAAGTTTAAATTTATCAGCTATAGTTGATAATCATATAAATCTAAATTCTAAAGATAAAGGAAAATACACAAAACTATTGAATGGATATAAAGAAGATTTTAAAAATAATGGAGTTAAAGTTGTTAGAGGAATAGATTTCTTTAACATAAAGAAACTACAAGCTATGACTAAAGGAGGAGCTTTATGATACCATATTCAAATGAATATTTATTACAATATATGGCTACTCTTGACACCAGTAACTATAGTCAAGGCTTAAAGGGAATGCAAAATCAAACTGAAGGAACTACCAATAAAATAGATAGTGCCTTTGGAAAGATGACTAAATCTATTAATGCAGCAACTATTGCTAAAGGAGCTATGGCAGCTGCTGCAATATATGTAGCTAATAAACTTAGAGTCACTACTAAAGAAGTAATGGCATATCAAAAACAACTTGGAATGGTAAATACTCTTCTTAAAGTATCAAGAGATGAGTTAAATAAATATGGAGATGAATTTGAAAGACTATCTCTTAAAACTGGAGCAAGTAAAACAGAGATAGCAAATGCTGCCTACCAAGCTCTATCATCAGGAGTGGGAAAAGGAGATTTAATAGAATTTCTTGAAACAGCATCTAAAACAGCTATAGCTGGACAAGCTACTGTTGAACAGTCAGTAGGAACTATTACTTCTATTATCAATGCTTATAAAATGGAAATGAGTGAAGCTGGAAAGGTTGCTGATTGGTTGCTTACAATTCAAAATGAGGGTGTAACTACTGTAAGAGAGTTAGGGGACCAACTTGGAGATGTAACATCAATCTCGGCAGCTCTTGGAGTATCTCTTAATGATGTAGGTGGAGCAATAGCTCAAATGACTGTAAATGGTAATAATACAGCCAAGACAATAACAATGTTAAAGTCTATGCTATCAGAATTATCCAAAGAAGGACAAATGGCTGCTGATAACTTTGAAAAATTATCAGGTCAAAGCTTTGCTGAATTTATAGCAAATGGTGGAACTCTTCAAGAAGCTATGATAAAGATGGAAGAATATGCTAAAAAATCTAATAAATCAGTTGTAGACCTCTTTTCATCAGTTGAAGCTGGAAGTGCAGCTTTAAATCTTACAGGAATAAATGCTGAAAATTTTGCTAATAAGTTAGAAAAAGTGGCTAGTAGTTCAGGAGAATTGGAAACAGCTTATAGAACAGCAACAGATAATATTCAATCAGAATGGGAAAAGCTTGTAATAGCTATGGATAATAGATGGAGTAAGTTTGTAAAATCTGTTGTAGAAAATGAAAGTTTACTCAATTTTGTAAAAACTATTAGAAGGGCTATTGATGGAGAAGATAACTCTTTAGAAATTCAACTAGATAGAGAAAAAGAACTTCCTGATTTAAAAAAGAAACTAGAGGGAATAACAAAGGAATTAGAAGAGGTTAGAAAGAAAAGAGAAGAGTTATTAAAAACAAATCCTAATAAATCTATGACCTTAATTCCTACTGAAAATAAGCTTAATGATGAAAAAAATCAACTTACTTGGAAAATACAAAATATAGAAAGAGAAATTAAAACTAGAGAAGAGGCAGCTAAAAAAGTTGAAGAAACTAATCAAAAAATAGTAGAGAGTGAAAATAAAAAGAATACTCAACTACAAGATTTAAGAGCTCAAGAAGAAAGTAGATTAGAGGAACATAATGACACCTTAAAATCTAATGAGCTTAAGTATCTCCAAGATAAAAAAGATTATATAGCTGGCCAACAAAATTTATTATCATTAGGAATAATCAACCAAGAGGAATATAACAGGAATATTAAAAATAAGGAAAATGAACTTTATTTAGAGCAGCAAAAAGCTAATTTGGAAAGCTTAAAGCAAATGGAAGATTATTATAGAAATATAGATGATTTAACAAAGGCTAATGAGTTTAAGAAAAAAGTAATTGAAGTAGAATTAAATATCCAACAAAGATTTTCTACTGAAAGGAATGATGTAGGAGAAGATTCTATGTTAGATACTCAATTACAAGCTAGAAAAGAGCAACAAGCTAGCCTTTTAGAGAATGAATGGCTATTTCTACAAGAACAGGTTGATTTATATAACCAGGGGAAATTAAGTGTAGAAGATATAGAAAAAAATAAAAATATTAGATTACTAGAGTTGGAACAACAAAGGTTAGAACAAGAGGCACTACAATTAGAGCAAAGAAAAGCTTTCTATGAGTCCAATGCAGGATTTGAGCAAGAACTAGCTGACACTATTATAGATATTAATAAAAATAAGATTAAACAGGAAGAAAATACTTTTAAACTTGAACAAGCTAATAAAAATAAAAAATTTAACTGGGAGAAATGGGCATCTAATTATGAAGTTGATATATATGAGAGGTCAGCAGGAGCTATTATGGACACCTACACAGCTTTAGCACAAGGGCAAATTAAATCATTGGAAGATTTTAAAAAGTTTGCTATGTTGCAATTAGCTGAGTTATTAATGGCAAAAGGGCAAGAACATGCTGCTAGAGCTGTTTCAGATACAGCATTAGGATTATCATATATTGCTGCTAATAATTATAGTGGAGCTAAAAACGCTTTTGTATCTGCTGCACAAAATGCTGCTGTTGCCGCTTCTTTTGGAGTAGCTGCAGCAACTATCAACAATAGTGTTGACTCTGAAGAAGATACAGATAATGAAGATAATAACTCTTCTTCTACTCAATATGATGAAGGAATTAATGATAGAGTAGAAAGTTCTCAAGAAAAAAATGAAGGTATAGTCTATATAGATGGAAGTAACTCTACCTTGACCAAATTATTTATTAAAGAAATAGAAAAAGAATTAAATGATGGATATAATGTAACACTCATTGGAAAGAAAAAATAAAGTAGAAATAAGAACATTGGCAATTTAATATCATTTGAGGATTGATTTTCCTTTAAAAATATTGTATATTATGTTAACAATATTTTAAAGGGGGAATTTTTATGGAGTATAAAATTAAAGTTAACTTAGGACTAAAAGACGCTTTTTTTCTAGCATTTATTTATCTTATTAGTGGAATTGTTTTTGCAATTGTTGGAGGTTTATTATTTTTTATTCCATTTGCACCAGCTTTTATAGTAGCTGTTTATTCTTTATTTATTTTAATTTATTCTATTAAATACATACTTGAAGCTACAAAAATAACAAGGGAAGATGTAGAAATCTCAAATAAAACTACTATTATTCAAGAGAAAAAACAAAATATTTATACATCTACAACTTCAAACATGAAAAATAAATTTACAAAAAGTGACGAATTTGCTAAGTTGGAAAAAGAATATTATTCAACTAATTCTGAAGAATTGAAAAAAGAAATAAGAGAAAAACTTTTAAAAAGTAAAGAATTTGAAATTAAAGAACAAGAATATTGCTTAGATGATGAAGCTGCTTTAATTGCATTAATGGAAGCAGAAGATATTTTTGCAGAATTAGAATTATATAAAAGAAATAAAAAATAAATATTACTCAATACACAATCCTCGGTAGAAATGCCGAGGATTTTTTATTTCTTAAAAAGGAGGTGTATGAATGGAAAATAAAATTTCTATCTATATTTCTACTCTAAAAGATTATCAAATAAAAGGTATTAAATATGATGGAGTTGATGATAAAGAAGGAGCTATTTATCAAACAGCAGAGTCTGGGAAAGAATTTAATATAATCAGATGGTTTAAATATAAATATACTCTATCTTTACAATATCTTTCTTTCCAAGAATGTGAAAATATAATAAGAGAACTTATAGAGATAAAAAAAGAAAGAAAATTACTTAATATTCCTAGAGAAATTCTTTTAAAAAAGGGCTATATAGATTTTAAAAATTTACCTGATGACCCTTTATTCTCCTATGAAATAAAGGATATTTCTCCTAAGCAAAGTACAGGTAAACCTTATTATGACCTCACTATCAAGTTAAATGAAAGGGTTGATATGCTATGAATATAGAAAAACAATATTATCACTATATAGCAAAAATATATGATAGTTTAAGGAGTGGAGAAGAGGGAAAACCTTTATACTTAGCAACTAAAAGAGGAGTAATATTTGAAGATATAGAGTGTTTACCATATATGAGTATTCCAAATGGTGGAGGAAGTTCAATTACTCCTAAAGATTCTCAATGCTCTGTATCATCAATTAAATTTGATATAGTAAATGTTGATTACACTATATCCCAATGGCTTTATGAAAGATTGAATAGTGGGAACTCTATGACATATGGAGAAATGGTTGATATTTATGCTATGTGTGGAGATAAAACTTTAAAATTAATATATAGAGGACTTATAAGAAGTATTGATAATGATGTATTTGAAAGTAAGTATACTTTTGAAATAGCCGATTTCCAAGAAAGATTAAAAGCTTCTATATTTGATAGAGAGTTATCAAAATACAATGGAGAAACTATTGATGATATTAATAAATATAGAATGCCTACTAAAACTATAAATGGAATAAAGCAAGGATTTAGTATTAAAGAAATTGATGAGGGAGAAACTGATGATGATGGTAATTCAATTTTAACTAGAGTTATAGTATTTGAAGGACATCCAGTTACTTGTATTGAGCTAATATTTCAAGCTGTATTCTCGACACCTCAACTAGAAGTTCAAGTGCCATATTTGACTAATCAATATGAAAACTTTGTAGATTTAGTATCACTAAACGAGATTAGAGAGGTTTTAAATAGACCATATTATTCAAACTACTACTTAGAAATAAGAGAACCTATAGATGATCCTTATGAGTGGTTGATAGATAATGTATATAAACCTTGTGCTATATTTCCATATCTAAGTTTAGATGGAAAGCTTGGAATAAAACTACATAGACAACCAACTGTTGGAACGGAAGGAATTACTCTTGATGAAAGTAATATTATTTCAATAGATAGTAAAAATATAACTGATGAGAACATAGTAAATAATATGATAGTTAAGTATGAAAAAGACTTCAAGGAAGATAAAGAAAGGATTAAAAGGTATTTTACTTCAATAAGTTCTTTTAATAAATTTAGAATGCTTATTCCAAGTAGTCCAGATGAATATATAATAGCTGGAGTTAATAAGTTATCTGCTACAGATAAAGCTACATTTGCTGCTACTTTATCAGACAGTATATTCAGTAGATATGGATATCCTGGAGTAGAGTTAGAACTTACTGTTCCTTTAGAAGTAGCCGTTGATTATAAAGTAGGAGATTATCTCTTTATTGAGCATAAAACTTTAATAGCTTGGGAAGGAGATACACAAGGATTACCAGGAATAAAAGAAGAAACAGGAGAGATAGTAGACCCATATGATGGATTAGCATATTTTGATGTTGGGCATGAATGGGGAGCTTTCTTAGGAGAAAATACTTTAGGAAAGGCAATAGATGGAACTTGGGTAATTACTACTACTCAAAGAGAAATTTCACATAAAATATTTAATTCTCAAGATAAAAACTTTGAAAGTTGTGTTAAAAATCATACAAGAATAGAAGCTTGGTTAAAAAAGGAGGGGATAGCTTGAGTAAACTAATGGAAATAATAGATAAATCTCCTGATTTTAAAAATGGTACTTGTTCTTTTAAATTTTTAGATACTACCTTCAACCAGCTTACAAGAAAAATAGGAAGTAAAGAGGGAGCAAACTTTACTACAGCTAAAGTCGGGGATATCTTATCTAAAGAATTATTACAGACTCTTAATACCAAGCAAATAGCATTAAAAAATAAAGTATTAAAATGGCAAGATGAGATAAATAAATGGGTAACAGATAAAAATACTAATAAAAATATAAATGCTAATTTGATGAATTATATTTTTACTTCTGTTGTAGATTATACAAGTAAATATGTTCCTGGAGAAACTCTTGCTGATTATTACTTATTATCAGAAGTAGTAAGTGCTGAAAAAGAATTATATGAGTTTACTAGCTATTATACTACTCAATATATTATCTATTTACAAAATATTTTGAAAGAATGGAGCAAAGATAAACTTTATTTTAGTTGCATTAAAAAAGTTTATGGAACTGTATATTTTAATTTTGATATTGAAGAATGGAAATTAACAGATGCAGCTGGATTAGTTACCACTACTGAAGGAGGAGGTAAAGCTAGAACTATAAGAGTATCAGGATTTGAAAATATGAAATTAGGAGAGCATAAACGTGTGACTTACTATGCTTACTACTCTACAAGTGGTAATCCTCAAGTTATTTATAAAGGATATGTCTATTTCAATATTAGAAGATTAGCTTTAGGTTCTGAAAAAGATGATGGTAAGTTTGATTTTTGGTTAAGTTCATGGGCTGGAGAAGGATTAGTTAGTCATTATAGTGAAATGAAAGTAGAAGAATATACTGGAAAACATAGTCCACATTTTGATGCTGAACCTAAAGATTTAAACATTAACTGGGTCAAAACAAGAGTATTATTATAAGGAGGAAAAATGGAGAGAATTTTAAAAATTGTAATTGACTTACTTAGAGGAGCAACTTATGACTATGAAACAAAGTTTACTCAAGCAGATAGTCAATCACACTACTTACAAATTGATTTTAGTGATACTTCCCTTAAATTTTCAGGAGTATCAATGAAAGTGAATTTTATTAGAAGTGATGGAGTAGCAGTTACTACATCAAAGGCTAGTGTTACTTCATCTAATAAGGTACAAATTCCTACTAATGCTTTAGCTAAATTTGGAGAACTAGGAATTGAAATAATCTTAATTAAAGGAGATAGTATCTTAACTGTAAACAAACTTATTAGAGTTACTGTAATTAAAACTCTTGCAGGAGAAGGTATAGATTTAGAAATAGGAGATAGCTTTTTAAATGAAATCAATCAGCTAACTGTTAATCTTTCTAAAGTTTTAACTGGAGAAGGAGATAAGCAAATTGAAAGAGTAAGAGCTACTGGAAATGAAGTAGTAAAACAAGTTGAATCAATTTTAGGAAATAATCCTGAAGGTGGGAATGCAGCTGCTGTTGGTGGATTAAGTAGAGCTGGAATAGAAACACTTATAGATAATGTTGTAGGAAAAGTTGAAGATGGAAAATTTCCATTAACAAGTGCTGAAGTTGGAAAAGTATATGAGGCTGTAAATGGTAAGAAGTATAAATGTATAAAAGCTTATAGTGGTTCATCATTGAGCACACCTAATGCCAATTTCATAGAAATGTCATTGAATAATCATGCTGACAGATTGGATAATTTAAGTGAAATTTATTTGAGTATTAGTGATAATGATACTAATAATAGCATCTTAGAAAAAATAAATTCTGAGTTAACTAAAGGTTTTTTTTCTTTAGT